>OHNJ01000024.1_pt1 | contig 49225 bp, 47 predicted proteins | sample 1569611 | NCBI WGS metagenome assembly OHNJ01 (sample SAMEA3879607, study PRJEB24766) | human gut metagenome | biome: human-associated habitat; feature: feces | place: USA | collected 1985/1987
AAAAACAGAGGCATACCTCGGATTGACCGCATTTACTATATTCTACAGGCGCCTTGCGCATCTTCCCGATTCGGATGGGACAACTGTTATTATGCACTATACCTTGCGACTGCTGGCTGCACAGCAATTTACAAGGGCATCTACCGGTATGCTCTGCATTCTCCGTCAGCGATTCCATTGAAGCGGCAGATCCCGGTGGCTTCGGGGCAACGCTTGCCATCGATTCCATCTCCTGCCGCTTTCTTCTCCACACTGTATTCTCAGTCGTCAAAAACCTCGATGATCTCCTCCGGGAACAGCTCTTTCGCCTGCTTCTCAAGGGATTTCGATACCGAAAGATACTCCAGCGGCAGGCCCGCGATCGGTGAGAGATCTGTCACATTCGTTCCAACTATCTCCAAATGCCGCAGGTTTGTCAGACCCGAGAGCGGCTTCAGATCCCTGACCTGTGTTTCCGAAATATCCAGAAATTGCAGCTGCTCAAGGCGTGAAAGCGGCGAAATATTCGATACGCGCGTACCATAAAGCGAGATCCACTCCAGATTCTTCATGTTCGGGAACGGCGTCAAGTCCTTAACCTCCGTTCCTTTGAGATTCAGATGGGTCAACTGCTCAAACCTGCCAAGCACCGCTGTGTCAGAGAAGGAACAGCCGGACACTTCCAGTTCCATCATCGATCTCAGCGACCGCTCTGACCGCAGTGCGGAAAAGTTCTTCGTATTCGTGCAGCCCGAGAGCACCAATCTGTCCAGCTGCTTTTCATCGAGAACCCTCGCAAGATTGTGCAGATTCTGGCAATTATAGAGTTCGAGGGTCTTCAGATTCTTAAGTCCTTGCAACACTTCAAAGCTCTCCACATCGGCAGATTCGATCGTAAGATCGGTAAGCTGCGGCACTTGTGCAAGAAATGCGATGCTCTCCGGCGCACCCAACCACAATTCTCTCAGGCTCTGCAGCTGCGTAAGGCCTCTTGCGTTTTGCACACTTGTATTAAGGATATACAATGAATCAATGCCCGCAAAGTTATCCGTCACGGTCTGCATGTCTACCGGGGCACAGGAAATAAAGCCCAGATCGGCCAGCGCGGTGTTCTTCTCGTCCGCCGCTTTGTCTCCGAGCGTGCAGAAACACAGGTTCAGAAGTGCCAGAGAGGATACGTTCCGGAACGAGGACAGATCCACGTCCTCCGAGTTAAAGAGAGACAATGCGAAAAGCCGATTGCAATATTCCAAGTCGGACAGATCCAAGCCTGGCTCGCAGTCCGACAGCCAGAGCCGTTCCAGAGACTTGAAATGCCGGAGATCTTTCAACTTGCTCGCATTGACGTTTCCACCGTCCGCGAGCCGTGCAGTATATTTCGCATCGCCGTAAAACGCAGCGCGCTCCACTCCGACGTCGGGAAGGCATTCTACAGCTGTGAAATAGACGTTCTCCCCGAGCAGAGAAAGCTCTGTAATCCCTGCCAGATCATCCTCTGTGACCGCGTTCTTTCCGAGGTATTCCTGTACCGCGCGCTCCAGCGCCGGATCCTCCCACTTGATCGTTTCATTATCGGAGGCCTTCGGGTTGGCGGCAGCCGCACCGCCCGTATACGGGCTGCTGCCGGTCTTGAACATGCTGGACCCGACAAGGAGCAAGAACACAATAAATCCCGCTACGGCTCCGACAAACACCCAATTCGTGTGTTTTTTCTCTCCGTATTGTTGTGACGTGCCGTATTGTTGTGACGTGACTTTCTCAACCGGCGTTGTGTTTCCATATTCGTGCGTCGATGCGTCCCGTTCTTTTCCGCAAACAATACAGCACGCCGCATCGCCCGCGTTTTCCGTTTCGCAGGCCGCGCACGTCCAAGGCGCATGCGCCGCGTCAACCGTGTTTGCCGCTTCATATGTCTCCGGCTCCATAACCCTCTGCTTTCCGCATGTGATGCAGAAGCGAGCGTCGTCCTCGTTCGGCGCGCCGCAATTTTTGCAATTCCAATGCATTCGTTTTTCTCCCATCTTCTTCTATGCTTGGCATCGATCTCCATAGCATCCGCAGATGCGCCCGGAACGCAAGCCTTCGCTTCCCCGCGTCAAAGCTCCGTCGGTGCAGAAAACAGTTCGTCCCGCGCGGCCGCATCCCTGCTCTTTCCCTCCGGCTTCGCAGACTCTTTTCTCTTCAGGCGCGACCTCTTCCTGCCGCAGTGCAGGCAGACCTCCGTTGTTTCCGGGTTTTGCGCATGGCATTCCGGATTGCTGCACTGCCACTGTCTCTTCTGCTCCATCGTCGACCCAGTCCGCTCCTGCTCTTCGCCCGGGACCGCCCTTCTGCGGGGGGTGTTTCCGCTCAGGAGGGCATAGACCTCCTCCATGGAAAGGCGCTCCTCCGGATTCGTCCGAAGCATCCCTTCGATTGCTTCACGGAGATCCGAAACGGAATTCAGCATGGGATGCAGTATCAGCGTTCCGCCGTTGAGCAGGGCTTCATAAGCGTAGTCATAGCCTGCGTCAATGCGCGGCAGTTCGCCGGTATAGTAGGCATGGAACATCAGTCCCAATGCAAACACATCCGCCTTTCTTGTAATAGAGCCCTCCTCTTTTGCGATCGCGACCGCACCTTCCGGCGAAAGATAAACGTCCCCCGTCAGCTCGTTCGACGGCTCCGTCTCCAGAAAGCTTTCGCCAAAGTCGATCAGCTTTGCAAGCATGTTCCCATTCTCTTTCTGCTTGACGAGCACGTTTTCCGGCTTCAAGTCGCCGTGTACAATGCCCTTGCGATGCAGCGACAAAATGGAGTAGGCAAGCACCTTGATGAACAGCATCTTTTGCGCATATGGCAGCGCCGCGATCCATTTGGGATTGCTTTCTTTCCCCTCCACTTTCCGCGTTGTCAGATAGAACTTGGTCTTATCAAAAAAGAAGTCCTCGATCTTGACGATGTTTCCCGTCGCGCTCTCGTTCACGGCCGCATATACGCGCCGTTTTTTCTGCTCGAACCGCTCGCAGGCCTTTCTTTTTCGCTCGATCAGCGCAGGAGACATGCCGCTCGACGGGCTTGGAAGCACCGGCTTTACGAACACTTTGATGAAGTACTGCTTCCCTCCCTTTTCCGCGAACGACCACATGGACGTTCCCGCGCCCTTTGTCGTCCATGGCTGTATCAGCCGGTATCCGCCGTGTTCCTCCGGCGGCAGCGTCTCTTTCTTTTTGGATCCTACTGGCATTGCGATCCCAATTCTCCCTCGCTGTTACTTGGCGTAATACTGTTCACGATAGTTCTTCCAAAGCGCACGCATCCCCTCGCGGTCGCCATCCGAAATGAGACGGCGTATCGGCTCTCCGTAGTCCCTGCGATAGCGTTCCATTCGCCGCGCATAACGGCGTTTCAGATCAAAAAACGTTTCTCCCTCCTGCGTGAACGCCGCAAGCTGCAGCGAATAGTCATCCGATGCAATCTGTCCCAATCGTTCGCTCAGGCTGTCCATCCACTCTGCGGGCGTGTTCGCCGCTTCTAACGTTTCCAGCAGCGCGCCTTCAAACAGGATCGGCGAGGGAAAATACGCAAAGCAGCCGTCCGTTGCAGTCAGAAGCATACACGATCCGCGCAGCTCCACGCGCTTCGTATTGATATGATACATCCCGCTTGCGCTGACGGCATTGGACATGATCCCGTCGTCCGTCAGATTATCCTCCGCATCCGCGCCGCCCGTCACATCGTCTGCGCTGAGCTGCCGCAGCCCCTCCGGCAAAAGCGCATACACGCGCGAATCCCCCGCCCACATCGCGAGCGCGGACACGCGATCCGGCTGTGCTACAGGCTCGGCAAGCAGCAGCGCAAGCGTTGTCGGAAGCACCGCGGACAGTTTGCTCTTAATTCGTGAGCGCTGGTCCCCGAGCGCCGCGCAGACGTCGGCAAGGCGCGCGTCAATGCAGGCCTTCAGGCACGATGCAGCCTCGTCGTCCCCAATGCTGGCCACGCCATCTTGCGCGATGCCGCTTTGGTCAAAAAATGACTTGAGCGCTTCCGCCACCTCGTGCGAAGCGATGCGCGCGCCTTTGCACGACTCTCCGGCGAACTCATACCGCTGTGCACCGGAGCCGCCGCAGCCGTCCATGCAGGCGATGAGCGCCGTCCGTTCGCCAAGAAGCGAACAGACGGCATCCTCCCCCTTTCCGGGGATCGCATCCACGATCAGTCCCGTGAGCAGTGACACATTCAACATGTCTGTGCCTCCGTCAATACTGATTTCCGGCGTTGCTCACCACGGAGTTGACGATCGTCTCCATAATCTCGTTGTAGTCAAGCTCGCCGCAGCCGCCGCCTGCGATCGACGGAAAATGCACCACGTTTTCCCAGTTGTCGGAAATCGTCTTCCAATACGGCTCGTCCGGTGCAAACAGGACCAGTCGCTCCGCTTGATAGTCCATATGCGCGCCCTGCGCCTCCGGCTCCTGCGCCCACCAGTTGGAAAGCTCCTCAAAGGAACGCGGCATACCGTTCGGATAGTTGGGTGCAGCCGCGCCGTAACCGAGCCCATGCGTCGGCGCGTCCGTCCATACCACGATGATCTGACGTTTTTTAGTACTGCCGTCACGGTTCCACTTGGATCGGATCGCGTAGGCAAGCGCTTCCAGACCGTCCTCCGGATCGTCGCCGCCGCCGAAGGGCTCGATGCTCTTCACGGCGCGCTCAAACATGGCGTTATCCTCAGGCAGTCTGAAAAAATCCGTTGTCAGCATGGCGTTTTCCTTGTCATGCAGGTAATCGCGGAACGCGACGACGCGGATACGCAGGCTGTTGAGCATCTTGGATTTCTCCTCCATTCTGCGCTGCAAATCGCCATGGAACCGAAGAGCGTTCGATTTCACCATGTTGAGCGCGCCTTTCATGCTGCCCGTTGCATCGATGCAGAACACGAGGTCGACATCATAGGTCATTTTGTAATCATTCGACATTTTTCTCTTTCCTTTCTCTTGATCCAAATTTCGATTTATCAGCGAGTCGGCTCGCGGCCGCATAGGCCTCCGTCTGATATCCGTCGCTTTTGCTCCCTTTACTTCACGACAAGTCGTCCGGCGGGCGAAACAGCGGATCGCTCGAGACGGCGTCTTCCATAGGCGCTCCTTCCGTCGGAAGCGATTTTCGCTTGAGGCGGCTGCGTCCCGGTTCTGCCGATACATCCACGCCGGGTCCCATATCAGGCCGGGACGATTTCCGTTTGAGACCGCTGCTTCCCGGTTCTGCCGATACACCCGCGCCGGGTCGCATATCAGGCCGGGAGAATTTCCGTTTGAGACCGCTGCTTCCCGGTTCTGCCGATGTGCCGATATCGTGCGGCGCAACAGGCGGATGCTCCGTCGCAGGCCGTTCAAATTCAGGCCGCGGCTCCGGCTCGCGCCCCTTGCTGTGGCTCCATTCCCCGCTCACCCGCGTCTCCGGCAGTGTTCCGTATCGATCCCTGCCGCAGGCTCCGCAATACGGCGTTTCGTTGTATTTGCCGCATGTTTCGCAGTACCAGCCCGACCCGTCCGCTTCTTTTCTGCGTCCTCTTGTCGAGCAAGCGATAATCACGGCAGCGGCCACGATTACCAGGACAGCCAAAACGCCGAGTACCGGGTATAGGTTTTTGTTCCTCCATGGCTTCCCCGCCGGCCGCACGGCAGCGCTCGGGTTCCCCTCCGGCTTCTCTGCCGGCACATCTGTTTCCGCGCCGGGCTGGATCTTCGGCGACGGCGTTGACCCCGGTCTCTGTGTCGACGTCGGCGTCGGGTTTTGTGTCTGCGCCGGCTTCGGCGTTGGCGTCGGCGTCGGCTTCGGTGTCGGCTTGGGTGTCGGCTTGGGTGTCGGCTTGGGCGTCGGCGTGCAAATCTCCTCGCCGTACACGGCTGCGACGCCGTTTTCCGTCCACAGGGCGAAGGGGATCTCTGCGGATTGCAGGTAGTTTATCACGCGATCCAGACCGACGTATCCGTCGATGTACATGCCGGCTGCGCAGCCGTCCTCCGTCGTCATCAGCACGTTCGCCGGTTCGAAATACGCAGGCGGTTCCAGATCCGTTTCGATTCGCGTCACATACACATCCGGATCCGGCGTGCAGGAAAGGACGCTTCCCTCCAGCGGTTCCAGGGTCTCGCGCCACTCCTCCGACATGCCGTTGTACCGTGGAAGAGAAAACATGGTGATGCTCTCCCCCGTGCGCAGGGCGCTCGCAGGCTTCAAAACGAGCGGAATCGCATCGGAGATCGGCTCCATCAGGCGGCAGATCGCAAAATCCGTTCCCGGAACATCGCAGACGAACTCCATCTCACAGACAGCGGCATCGCCGCCCATCTCCTCCGGCGTCTCGCGGAACTCAAAGTAGGCAAAGCCGAAATAGTCGTCGCCCCGCTCCGGCATGGTTTCAAACAACCGATCCACGCTCGCCCTGTCCGTCACGATGTACTGCACGAGTTCGCCGGGTATGCCGATGAAAAAGCCGCTTCCCGATGCACCGTCGCAATAGTGGTCATTGAAGGCGATCACACCGTCTCTGCACTCCCACGCGCCGTCCGTCTTTGCGTCTGTCAGTCCCGGCATGAGCAGCAGCGCGGCACATATGAGTGCTGCAAGCGCTTTCCGCCAGCATCGACCCATGGACATTCCTCCTGTTAAAGCGAGTCGTTTTTCTTAAAGAGCGAATCCGGCTCCCTGCTTGTCGTAGAACTCCCGCTTTCGTCGCTGTGCGTTTTCTTTTTCAAGCCGCCGCCCGTTTTGTAAGGGGACGTTGTGTCTGTGTCCACAAATCTCGTGTACCCTGTGGTGCTGCGGGTATATACCGTCGTCTCCGCTTCCTCTGCTCTTCCGTACCGATCCCTGCCGCAGTTTGTGCAGAACGCCCCTTCATTGTATCTGCCGCATGTGCTGCAATACCAGCCTGCCGACTCGACAGTTTCTGCCCTGCGTTCTCCCGTCTTTTGCAACAGGGAAAGCACAAGCACACCTGTCGCAAAAGCAAAACTGAGTATTCCGGAAATGCCAAGGTGGAAAACGCTGAAATCCTCAGATAACGCGTTGCCGATGTCAATCCCAGCGAGTAAGTATGCTACGTCCGACATGCTGCCTACGTAACGCCTGATTCCGTCGTTGGCTTTAGACGTCGCCACAACAAAAACAATCAACAGCAGGGCGGAAAAGCAAAAATATGGAATAGCACTATATTTTTTATCTTTTATCAACAAATACAAAGCGAATGCTAATGCAATCGCACCGCCTATAATGAGCACCCACATAATGACCGCGGCAACCGCGGCTTTATCTGCGCCATCTATTATGAAGTCAGCAACCACCTTTTCCGTACCGTAATAATCCTGATACTCTTTGACCATACAAGCCTTCATCTTGGCAAGAATGCTGGCGGCGGCGGAGCAAATACGTGCGGCATCAATCGGAGATATTCTGCCATTAAGAATGAGCTCAACCACACTCATTGCCTGATCTGCGCTCATATATATACCCTCTTCACTGGCCATGTTCCGACTAAGTTCAGAAAGGCCTTCATATATCTCCGTCTTGAATTCCGAATAACCGGATGGGCTGGAGTAATCCAACACTCTGGGAATAGTAAGCCTCTGCCCCAAGATACTCACATAGGCATTCATCCAAGGGAAAATAATCAAAAGAGCGCTTAAAATCAGCAGAATAAAGGCGATTATTTTTTTGGCCGTCCAATGACTCGATGTTTCCATTACTTACCTACTTTCTTTCTAACACTCTAAACAACTGCGATCAGGTGGATCAACGGTCAAAACCGGTTGGCGCTCTCCAACCGTCGCCGGACGTCACGGATCCCCGCGTCGATCCGTCAGCTCGATTTCCACATTTGGGGCAAAAGGCGCTCCCTGCCGGAAGGGCGCTTCCGCAGGCTGGACATACATTCGCTTTAACAGCCGTGCTCTTTCCGCAGAAAGGACAAAACACAGCGGAACCGTCCAGCTTTCTCCCGCAATAAGGACATGTCCTACCGCGCCAGTTCAGGGTAGTAGCTCCTTTTATTAGTTCCGAAGGAGACTTCTTCGTCTTCCCGACAATGAGAAGGACAATGCCGCTGACCAGAGCAATTATGCCAATAACGATCAAGACTGTGCCGGGGTTTTCATTTCCGGTGAGAAGATACGCTTTAAACTGTGCTCCCAGACTGTTGTTCAAATAGAACCCCCAAATCGTTAGGATGATTCCGAAAACTGATAAAACTGCACCTGCAATTATCACTGTTATTCCTCCTTCACTCTTATCAAATATCCGTTTTTGTACTTCACAATGCCTGTGGCCGGAACATGAGATTGTCCATCGCCTTCAGCGCTTCGATGTACTTGACAGTGCAAAGCACCTCGGCCGCCGCCGACAGGATGATCAAAAACGGCACAGCCGTTGGTAACATGCTGCCAAACCAGATGACGGCGCTGTAGATCGCGATTGCCCCCGCGCTCACCGCAGACATGGTAACTGGCAGATTGCGCTTGGTTACGGTCTGCTTCATCAGCAGGAACGGAATCGGCAAAAGCGCGAAGCAGAGCAGCACAACGGAGCAGATCTGTTCAATGCTGCCGTTGAGGCCCGCCATGTTGTTATAGACCGTATACTGACTCGTATAGGCCGCAGCGGCGTAGGGCAACAAAAACAGGACGAACAGCATCGCCGCAATGCAGGTAATCGCAAGACCGCGCATCATATTTGCTCTCGTTTCCAGCGCTTTGTACTCGGCCTGAACCCCCGTCTTTGGCGCCGTGGTCACAGTCCCTGCCGCACTGCCTTTCGGCTTTCCGCAGTTTTTGCAGAAGCGTGCGTCGTTTCCGTTTTGCATACCGCAAACGCAGCGCCAGCCCATCTCTCTCGGCGGCTCCTGTACGCTGCGCGCCGCTCCGCAGTTTTTGCAGAAGCGCGCGTCATCTTCATTGCGTGTGCCGCAGGTGCAGCGCCAGCCCGTCTCTCCCGTCGGTTCCTGTACGCCGCGCGCCGCTCCGCAGGTTTTGTCGGCGTTTATGCCGCCCGTCCAGTCGGGCGCAGGCCGCTGCGCGCCGCAAACCAGGCAGGTCTTTGTTTCCTCAGCGTTTTCCGTTTCACAATTCGGACAGTTCCACATGAATCCTCTCCCTCCCAATCTCACGATCTGTTTGCTTGTATCCTGGGCAATTTGCCCGCATCATTCCTCGTCCTGTCACGGCGTCGTCGGCGGCATCGTCGGCAGCGTCGTCGTCGGCTCCTGTGTCGGCACCTGCGTCGGCTCCGGCTCCTGTGTCGGCACCTGCGTCGGCTTTGGCATCGGCTTTGGCGTCGGCTCCGGCGTCGGCTTGGACTGCCAATGCGCATAGAGCGTAAGGGCTTCTGTCAGCGTAATGCTTTGTCCGGGGCTGTATTCTTCCCCGCTGCCGTCCGGCTTTGTGTTCCATCCCAAAAAGACATAGCCGTCGAGCGTCGGCTTATCCGTCGGAAGCGTGGCCTGAGCGCCGATCTTGCACCAAAGCGGCGACGGCATCCCCACGGTTCCCGCTGCGTCCTCGGGCAAATTCTCCTCGAAGCACAACCACACCTGTTCCGACTTTTCTTTCAGCTCATCCAGCTCTTTTTTGAGCTTTCCGCGTTCAGTCACTTCATTCGTTATCTGTTCGCTCAGATTCGACGCCTTACTAAACGCCATGTTCGCCTTCCTTTCAACATAATTCAGGTCGGCAGCGAGCATGACTACAAACAGCAGGCAAAGCACCAGCGATACGATCGACATGCAGAACGCACGCTTTGTCTTTCCGCGCGATTTCGCTTCCCGCGCTCGAAGAAACTCGACCTCTGACGCAAGTTCGCGGATCCTCTGCGCCTGGCTGTTCACCGCGTTTTGCAGCGCTTCCGTTCCGCTGCCGCGCTGCTCCCCTTTCAGAAACGAAAGCGGAGGCGCCGCTTCCAGATCGCTCATCTTTTCGTAGGGCAGGCGCGTCCCGCAATGGCCGCAGACCCTGTCGCCCCTGTTTACGTTTCTCCCGCAATTCGGGCACAGCATATGAACTCCTTTCCGCTGCATAAACAGCAAAGACATCTGTATTTCAACAAGACCATCATAACGGAAGTGAAATCATTGTGATGAAAATGTGTCGAATCGACATGAATTTCTGTTGAATCGACAGAAATACGCTCAATACTCGACGAGATTGCTGTCCGCGAATTTCAAAAACGCGGCTCTTACCTGCGTCTGATATGCTCTGCCTATCGGAAGCCGTTCCTGGCTCGTCAGCAGCAGATATGCGGAATGAAAGCCCTCGATCTTCTGCATGTTGACAAATATACTCTTATGGCAGCGCACGAACGGGTTCTTTTGAAAGGGGCTCAGGATCTGCTGTACGGAAAACGAGGTTTCGATCTCTGCCTTTTTCCCCATGTTCGTTTCATAGCAGATCTTCGTTTTCCGCTGTACGCGTTCAAGATAGAAAACGTTTCGGAGCGGGATATAGCGTTTTTCATGGTCTACGTTCACATAGATCACGCGCCTGTCTTTTTCCAAAAGATTCTTGACCGCCTTCTGCACCGCATCGATCAGCAGCAGCGGCACATGTTTCTTTGAAAGCGCGCAAACGTGTTCGACCCGGTATACCTCAGGTATGAGCAGATCGCCTTGCTGGATAAAAATAATCTGACAGTCGGCTAGGTTGAATTTGATCTGATACGCCGCGTTGATGCCTTCGCTGGGCCGCTCGCCGCAGACAACGATGAGAATGTCGAAGCTGTCTCCGCCGCTTTCGATATCCTCCACCATGAATTGCAGATCTTCATAAAATGTGATCGTCGAGCCTGCGACGTCCCTGATCTGACGCAGCAGCCCCTCCAGATATCGGCTGTATTCTGTTGGCTCATATACAGCGAGCTTCATGATCACCTGCAGAAAAGAATTTGTTCTATTTCATTCTGCACGTTCTCGCGTCAGGAATTCAAGTGCCGACGGCGCGTATCGCTCGAACGTTTATGTAGCCTTTCGACACAGATGTGTCAAATTGCGTCAAAAGCACTCTTTTACGGAAATCAGCGGCCGCGGCGGGCGACTCCGTCCGCCAACGCAGAGCGGCGAACAGCCGCACAGAATCGGTTTGCGATACTGCTTGACTGCTCCGCGGGTCGATGCGGTATAATGCTTGATAAGAGAATGCAGCAGGGGGATTCAGTTTTGAAAAAAAACATTTTGATCATCAGCGCGAGTTTTCGCAGGCAGAGCAATTCCGCCGCACTGGCGGACGCTTTTCGACGCGGCGCGGAATCGGCCGGGCATTCAACGGAGCTTGTATCGCTCTCCAGTCACACAATCGCCTTCTGCAGGGGGTGTCTTGCCTGTCAGTCGCTCGGCCGTTGCGTCATTGACGACGATGCAAACGCCATCGCGGACAAGGTGAAAAATGCCGATGTCGTTGTCTTTGCCACGCCGATCTATTACTATGAAATGAGCGGGCAGCTGAAAACGCTTTTGGATCGCTGCAACCCGATCTATGCCGGGGATTACAGCTTCCGTGATATTTATTTTCTCTCAACCGCTGCGGATGATGCGCCGGACGCCGATGCGCGCGCGATCCAAGGGCTGCAGGGCTGGATCTGCTGCTTTGACAAATGCAGGCTTGCCGGCACTGTGTTTGCGGGCGGCGTGAATGACCCGGGCGACATTGCCGGGCATCCCGCCTTGAAAACGGCGTTCGATCTCGGCGCCGCGATCTGAGGCAAGCATCTCTTTCGATTGGATATACGCCTCGGGCATTTCGCTGCGCCGCTCGGCGCGCGAGACGTTCCAGGCGTTCTTTGAGTCAACAGAATGGAAAACCTTTATGACGCGCTGCTTTCCTTGCAGCGCATTCCAAACGCATATGAGAATTGGCGCGACTACCGTGCATCGCTCACAGCGTATATCACCAGGCAAGCGCCGCCGGGCGCGACCGCGGTCCTGGTCGGCGCGGGGGAATGCAACGATCTCGATCTGCGGCGGCTTGCGGCGCACTTTTCGCAACTGACCCTTCTGGATCTCAATACAGACGCCATGCGGGAAGGACTAAAACGTCAAGACGCCGACTCGGCGAAGATTCGATTGGTGGAAGCCGACCTTCTCGGCGTCACGCCAGATATTTATCGCGAAACCGCGGACACGCTCCTAGAGGCGCTCAAAACAAGTCTGCGTGTCGGCGGAGCACGGCCGGATGCCTTTGCGGATCTATTTCTCGCGCGCATGAAACAGGCAATGTCGCGCAGGCGGCCTGCCGAACTGGACAAGCTTGGCATTCCCGCGGACTATGTGGTCTGCTGCGGGGTACATTCCCAGCTGCTCGCCATTTTTCCGCAGATGCTCAGAGTATACCGACGCTATCTCGACTTTGATCCCGTCCCCGTTCTCCGCAGGATCAGCGAGCTGAACGGCGCGATCGCTTCCGAATGCACGGCACAGCTGCTCGCTCTTGCGGGGCACGGTCTGTTCCTCGGTCTCGAAGAGCAGCGTGTCGGCGTTGAGGGCGGCGTTGAGGGCGCGGCGCAGGCCATCGCGGACGTCGCGCGGCGCGGGATCCCCGTCTTGTCTGAAACACGGCTGCTCTGGCCGTTCGACCCGCAGAAGGAAAAGGCCTATCAAATGCGCATTCTCTTGCTGCCCGCGGGATGAGCCGCGGCTTCACGCTTGCGTTACTGCGCCGTTTTCCATGTTCGTTCCATAATATCGGAAACGGAAAGAATCGATCGCGTAACGAGCAGATTGATATTATTAGGAAGAAGCCAAACCGATTGATTCCGTGTTGGTTCTGGAGGGACGTAAATCAAAGGCAGCGATTTGTAAGCGGCATCTGAGGAAGGATTGCCTCATGCTTTTCCGCTTTGCGATGCCGCCGGTATTGCGCCCCCCCCCGCAGCAAGCTGAGCAAGCCGTCGTTTTCTATTATACGCAAAACGGCTTTGTCATACTGTGGCCGAGCACAGTCCTACAATTCTGCGTGTCTCCGTCGCCCTGCGCCTTGATTCTGCACGGAGCGATTGTCTTGTACACAAACGTTGCGAATATCGTCACAACTATATCTCCTTATGTTTTCGGATGATGGTAAAATAAAAAAAGGATTAAAGTCTGCGTTCTTTGAACGTCGGCTTTTGGTCAGGCAGCAGAAGCTCTGTTTTCAACCACCTATCGTCCACTTGTCTGGATAAATCATCAATTGGGGATAACATTATGAAGAGGATTTGTTTCGTTCTGATTGTCCTACTGCTCGCTTTCGTTTTGATTCCTGCTTCGGCGCTCGCAGATGTGTCCGCCGACTATGGCTGGTATTCGGAAACGAAAACCGTCTATACGCTTTCCTGCGCTGCCGATCTCGTCGGCTTTGCAAACATTGCAAACGGCACCGCAGAGGGCATCGCCCAAACCGACTTTGCCGGCAAGACGATAAAGCTTGCAGCCGGCATTGACCTTGGCGGCATGGACTGGACGCCGATCGCTTCCTTTGCAGGTGAGTTTGACGGCAACGGCATGACCGTTTCCAATTTCAAGCTGCTTGTTGACGATACGCACGCACGAGCGGGCTTTTTCAACATCCTTGCCTCGGGCGAAGGCGTTCGCGTCCACGATCTCACGCTCTCGGATGTGTCCGCCACCGTCGGAAACGGGCGCTGCGGTATCCTCGCCAACAGCATGCAGGCGACGGTAAGGAACGTGACCGTCAAAAACGTGCGCGCAACGACAACGGCTCCCACCGCTTGGGTCGGCGGTCTGTGTGCTTTCATCAGCGGCGGCGACCTCTCCGGCTGCAAGGTTGAGAATCTGAATGTAAATGCCGCAAGCGGCGCACAATTCATCGCAGGTATCACTTGTATTCTACAGAAGAACAATGCTACGGCGCTTGCCGGCTGCAACGTTGACGGCTTCAAGGTCGATGTGACCGGCAGCGGCGACGGGTGCGGCGTTGGCGGCTGCATCGGTCAAACGCAGACCGGCTGGTTAAAGCCGACGTTATCCGACTGCACGATCAAGGGGATCGACGTTACAGCAAGGGGCCTCGTGGACTTCGGCGGGTTTGTCTGCTGGCCGGGCGCGCATACCGTTGCAACGAACTGCCACACGCAGGGAAAAGTCGACGCAAGCGGTATCACGAACACAGAGTGTGCAGTGGGTGGTTTTTTCAGCAATTTGGGTTGGAACTGCAATCTCGGTCAAAAAGGGCATGAGGTCACGGGATGTACGGCCGATGTCACGATCACGAGCGGCGGCGCTCCCGCCGGCGGATTTATCGGCGCGGCGATGAACTCCAACAACAGAAGCATGTATGCTTCCTTTGATAACTGCACGGCAAAGGGCAACGTCACGAACAGCAATGGTGCGGCAGGCGGCTTTGCGGGCAAAGCGGATCGCGGCGACTATACCGGCTGCAAGGCGACCGGCGACGTTACGGGTACTGTCGCGGGCGGTTTCTTCGGACAAGTTGTCGATACCACCCCGGCCTATGACGGCAGATTCCCCGAGGGCACGATCGGTTATCCTCCGGACCAGATTACGCTGGACAGCTGCAGGTCCGAAGGCTTTGTGCTCGCCTCCGAAAAAGCGGGCGGCCTGATCGGCGAGGTATGCGATAAGGTCGCGAACACCGCGGCAACGGACGGCAAGCTCATTGTGAAGGGCAGCGCGGCTTCCCCCGTTGTTGCCGGAACCAAGCCGAACACCGTCTTGGCGATGCTGCTGAACAAAACGGACAATCACAAAGACCTGGATCTGAGCGGCAACACCGACTCTAAAATACAGGTTTTGCCCAAGGATGACGGCACAAAGCTCTCCGTCGAAAACGGCGTGATCTCGGTTCCCGCAGATGCGACGCTGACTATCAACGGAGCAGATCAGGCGTTCGTATTCGGCGGTCTCATCAAGCGCAACGCCGATGTTATCGTCTACGATAAGCCCATGGATGAGCCGATCCCGCCCACAGGCGATACGTCGAAGCCCCTGCTGTGGGCAACGCTGATCTTCATCGCATCGGCCGGCCTTGCCATCAATACGGGGCTGCGCCGTAAACTGCGTGAAGAGTAAGCGCACCGCCGCCTAGGCGGAGTAATCTCACTGAAAAGCACTCGCACGTCTTGCGATCCGGCGATACGGAGCCGTCCGCTCTGCGCCGCATCCGAATGTGCGAGTGTTTTTTGTTCCCGAATCGCTCTTTCTCCGCGGTGGTCATTCCGACTTGATGTCTGCGCTTCTGTCTGCTCGGCTGCATTTTGACCGGTGATTTCGAGCGCTGCGCCGTCCAAGGGCGGGCAGCTCCGCTGTCTGCGCCCCCCGTTATTCCGGTCTGTCACCCGGCTTCCGCAGTTTTGTAAAATTCTTGCTTGCCAAGAAGGGAAAACTTGGCGATAATAATAAGATATACGAAAGGTAAGGTAGGCGAGTTTTGATGCTGCTTTTAAAAAACGGTATCGTTCATACCATGAACGGTGATCCCTTCGTTGGCGACGTACTCATCCGGGACGGAAAGATCCACGCCGCCGCGGCGCGGCTGGAAGCCCCCGAGGCCGAAGTGCTCGATGTTTCCGGCCGTCATGTTATCCCCGGTATCATTGACGCGCACTGCCACATCGGCATGTGGGAAGACGGCATGGGACGTGAGGGCGCGGACGGAAACGAAGTCTCGAATCCTATCACGCCGGAACTGCGTGCGATCGACGGTCTGAATCCGTACGATCCCTGCTTTGATGAGGCGGTCGCCGCCGGTATCACCACGGTCGTGACCGGTCCGGGCTCCGCGAACGTCATCGGCGGCCAGTTCGCCGCGCTCAAGACATATGGCCGGACTATCGAGGATCGTTTGATCAAGGCTCCCGTCGCCATGAAGGGTGCGCTCGGCGAAAACCCAAAGCGCGTATACGGCGACAAAAAGGCCGCGCCCTATACCCGCATGGCCATCGCCTCGCTTTTCCGCAAGGCTCTTACGGATGCGCAGGAGTATGCAAAGTCGATCGAGGACGCCGAAGCGAACGGCACAAAGCCGCCTGCCAAAAACCTCGGCCTTGAGGCGCTGCTGCCCGTACTCTCCGGCGACCTGCCCATGAAGATCCATGCGCACCGCGCGGACGACATTCTGACCGCACTGCGGCTCGCACGGGAATTCCATATTCGCATTTCGCTCGACCACTGCACAGAGGGGCATCTCATCGCGGACGTTCTGTCGGAGCAGGCGGCTGCGCAGGGCATTCCCGTGATTCTTGGCCCCCTCCTCTCCGAGCGTTCCAAAATCGAGCTGCGCAACAAGACCTATCATGCGCCGAAGCTCCTGCACGACGCGGGCATCCCCTTCGCCCTCATGACGGATCATCCGGTCATTCCGATCCAGTACCTGCCCGTCTGCGCGGGCCTTATGGTACGCGAGGGGCTCGATGAAGAAACGGCGCTTGCCAGTATCACGAAAAACGCCGCGGCAGCCGTATGGCTTTCCGATCGCATCGGACAGATCGCGCCCGGTTTTGACGCGGACATCGCCGTATACAGCGGGCATCCGTTTGATTACCGCGCGGTCTGCGAATTCACCATCATCAACGGCAGCGTCGTTTATCGCAGAGCGTAAGGCCGGTGTTCCCGGAACGGCCACGCAATTGAAAAAGGAGGTGGCGTCATGCTGCGCGCAACCAACACAGAGATCCAACTGAATAACATTGCTCACAATATTTCCGTGATCAAGGCGCTGCAAAAGCCCGGAACGAAATACCTCGCTGTCGTCAAGGCCAACGCATACGGTCACGGCATCGAAGAGGTCGCCCGCTTTGTACAAAAGCACGGCGCGGATTACCTTGGCGTTGCCATCGCCGAGGAGGGCGCACGTCTTCGCGCCGCAGGCGTCACGATTCCGATCCTGATCCTCGGCGCTTCCATGGATACGCATCTTTCGTGCATTGTTGAAAACGATCTAATCCCGACGGTCTTTTCGACACATACGCTGCAAGAGCTGCAAAACACGGCGGCGCGTCTCGGAAAGCTCTGCCGGTTCCACTTCAAGATCGACACCGGTATGAACCGCATCGGGTTCAAACGCACCGAGGACTTCCGCGAAGCGCTGCGTCTTTTGCCGGATTGCCCGAATCTCATCTTTGACGGTATGTTCACGCATTTTGCCGTTTCGGAGCTTGCGGATCACAGTTTCACGCTTGAGCAGGGCAAACGGTTCCTGGAATATGCGAACATTGCGCACGAGGCCGGATACGCCCCGCTTCTCCACGCGGCCAACAGCGGCGCCGCTTTGGCGCTGCCCGAGCTGCAGTTCGGTATGGTACGCGGCGGCATCGCCATGTATGGCTACCACCCGATCGGTCACCCGGTGGAGACGTTTGACCTGCGGCCCGCGCTCAGCTGGAAAACAAACATCGTTCACATTAAACAGATCGAAGCCGGTGAAAGCGTCAGTTATGGGCGCAGGTTTATTGCCGAAAAGCCGACGCTGGTCGCTACGCTTCCGGTCGGCTACGGTGATGGATATAAACGCAGCCTCACCGGCCGCGCGGAGGTGCTCATCCACGGAAAGCGCGCGCCTCTGCTCGGGACGGTCTGCATGGATCAGGTCATGTGCGATGTGACCGATATAGAAAACGTACAGATCGGCGACGAAGTGGTTCTGCTTGGCGCACAGGGGAACGACGCCATTACCGCCGATGAGATCGCAGACTGGGCGGATACGATCAGCTATGAGATCCTTCTGAGCATCAGCGACCGTGTTCCGAGAATCTACCTGCGATAAAACCAAACTGCAACGAAAAAGCAGTCGGGCAAAACCGGCTGCTTTTCTCTATGGCAAAGCGTTTTTTCAATTCTCCCGTTTCCCGTCCCGGAACAGCTGTCCGAGCGTCTCCTGGATCGCATTGGTCACATCGCTTGCAAGGAGCATTCTTGTTTCCAACAGTTTCAGCGCGGTATCCGCCGATGCGCCAAGCAGATACGCCGCAGCGCATGCGGCGTCCATGGGCGGCAGTCCCTGCGCGAGAAGCGCGGTCAGTATGCCCGTGAGCGTATCGCCGCTCCCACCTTTCGCAAGGCCCGGATTTCCGCTTGTGTTCAGCACGACGCGCCGTCCGTCCGAGATGCAGCTTGTCGCGCCTTTGAGCAAAACGACGCAGTGCCACCTGCGTGCAGCGTTCCATGCGTACTCCATGGGCGCGTTCTGGATAGCGCGGACGCTCTCTCCCGTCAGCCGCGCCATTTCCCCCGGATGCGGCGTCAGAATCACGCTTTCATGCAGGCTTCCAAACAGCTCTCTGTGCGCCGAAAGTGCATTCAGTGCGTCCGCGTCAAGCACAAGCGGGGTTTTCGTTTCCATCGCCGCCGCAAGCAGGCTCGGATCCTCGATCTCCCCCATGCCGCTGCCCACGCCGATGGCCTGGCGGTCTTTCAGAAGCAGCTTGGCTGCCGCACAGCTCTCGCGATCCCACGTCCCGGTGCTTCCGACCGGCGAGCACATCGCCTCCGGCAGGCAGGAAAACGCAGGCTTAACGAGACGCGGCACCGCCGCCGTCAGAAGTCCCGCGCCTGTGCGAAGCGCTGCCGCGGACGCAAGCAGCGCGGCTCCCGTGTATTGTTCGCTGCCGACGAGAAGCAGCGCACGCCCGTTTCGTCCCTTGTGACTGTCGAGCGGCCGCGGCGGCAGCAATGCGGCAACGTCCTCCTTCTCCTGCAAATAAAGGGTCGTTTCCACATCGGGAACATGCTCCGAAAGCGGATGCAGGCAGACGTTTCCTGCGTATTCTCTTCCCGGAAACAGCAGCAGACCGGGCTTATAGTTTTGAAACGTTACCGTTTCGTCCGCTCTGACCGCTGCGCCCTGCACCTCGCCTGTCGCACCGTCCACACCGGATGGAATATCGACGGAAAGAATATACGCACCGCAGGCATTGACCGCCTGCACGCTCGTTTCCGCATCACCGCTGAGCGGTCTGGACAGCCCCGTCCCAAACAAAGCGTCCACCACGAGCCCCGGTTTTTCCGAAAGGCCGGTCGTAATGTCGGTAAACCGGCAGCCCTCAGTCTTGGCGCGGTTCAGGTTTATCCGCGCATCCCCACCATATGTTTCTTCTTCCGCAAGCAGTGCGGCGCTGACGTCAACACCGTCCTCATGCAGCAGCCGCAGAACGGCCAACCCATCCCCGCCGTTGTTGCCGCATCCGCACACAATGAGCACCTTTCGGTTCTCCAACGCGGCCAGCCGCAAAAGCACGCGCTCTGCGACGCCCTGCGCGGCGCGCTCCATCAACTCGATCCCAGGAATACCATATTCCTCGGTCAAGCAGTTGTCGATCTCTCGCATCTGCCTTGGTTCATACACTCTTTGCATGTGATCCCTCCAATATGACTTCCGCCATGGCCAACCCGCCGTCATGCGCAATGCTGACAAAGGCATTCTCGACCCCAAGCGTCTCCGCGCGGTTCTTCGCCGCGCCATGCAGCTCGAGCGACGGAGCGCCGGATGCGTCGTGCAGGATCTCGACCGCATCGGGGCCAAATCCGGAAAACCCGCTGCCCAGCGCTTTTGCCGCAGCCTCCTTTGCCGCGAGCATTCCCGCATAACTCTGTGCAGGAATGGACCGCGACGCAGCATAGGCGCGCTCCCGCTCCGTAAAGACCCGACAGAGAAAACGCTGTTTTTCCGACGCTTTTTGCATCCGGTCGACCTGCACGATGTCAACGCCGATGCCGATCACCATATCTCTGTTTCCTCCGCGTCTCCGTCCTCCGCGGACGCCGTGAGCGAAAGCTCCGCCATAGCGTTTTTCACAGTTTCATATGAGAAGCCGCGCGCAAGAACGCGCTTGGTCACACGCTGCTCGCGTTCTTCCCGCGGCAGTGATGCAAACTGCTCTGCATACTTCTTCGCGACTTCCAGTGCATTCGCCCGTTCCGTCTCATCGGTGATCGTCGAAAGCGCCTCGTCGATCACCTCACGCGGCAGCTCGTGCGCATACAGCTGCTCGCGAAGATGCCGCCGGCTCACGGGCTTTGTCCGCAGCCGTGAGGCGACAAATTCCTCCGCAAAAGCAGTGTCATTCACAAGTCCCAGTTCCGCCAGCCGGTCGATCACCTGCATGATCTCGTACTCGCCGTACTGCTTTTCGTCCAGATAGCGCTCCACTTCCCGGACCGTCCGCGCACGATACCCAAGATATCCGAGCGCTGCATCCATGGGGGATTTCCCCGATTGTTTGCGTTTTTCTTTCATGTCAATACTATATCACAACCAAAGCGGTCTGTGTTCGGTCTTTTTTATAAAGGCTTTGACCGAGCCGCGCCGGAATCGGAAACAAGCGATGAACAAATTGTAACAAATCCCATTTTGGATGGGAATACGTTGTGAATTGTTGCATAATGAAGATATTGCAATCGAACTGAAGGGGGTTATGTTTTGGCTAAGCGTCGCGAAAACAAGAGAATATCCGTGCTGCCGGACGATTCGCCGGATATTTCGGAAATCGGCCTGGTTTTGGAGAACGAACCGCTTTTTAAAAAGCGCCGCCAGCGCGGCGTTCGTCCCGGCATCATCATCGTTGCCGCTCTCATCGCCGTGCTGTTGATCGTCGGCGGTGTATATCTCTATGTTTCCGAACAGGCGCGCGCTGCGGAAGAACGGGCGGCCATCGCCCTGGCGGAGGAGGAGGCGCTTCGCAGGCAGCAGGAGGAGGATCAGGCCAAATATGACGCGATCATGCATTCCGGAAAGTATCTTCCCGGTGTCACCGTGGAGGGCGTTTCCATTGGCGGCATGACCCGTGCGGAGGCTGCGTCCGCTTTGCAGAGTCTGATCGATGAGCGGACCCCGAAGGGCAGTCTGACGCTGAGCTATGACGGAAAGACCTACCAGTTCGACTTGTCAACGCTGGTGGCGACAAGCAATCTCGACGTCGTTTTGAATGATGCCGGCAAACTCGCACAATCAAACGATATGCAGACCGCGCTCTCGCAGGCGGAGGACGTCGAAAAAAACGGGAAGAACTATACGCTGACTACACAGTACGATTTCAACACCGTGACGGAGTATGTAAAGGGGCTTGCCGCGGAGCTGAACCAATCGGTCAAAAACGCCTCCATCGGAACTGTGGACACCGTTAATCACACCGTTACGATGAGTGACGCCGTCCCCGGCGTTACGGTGAAGGAGACGGAGCTGGTCTCCGCCATAACGAACGCAATCCTGACGAACAACCATGCTTCGATCGCCATTCCCGCAGAAACGGTCGAGCCGGAGGTCAAGGGCGAACATCTCCAAATGATCGAGATCACCGCCGAAACAAGCTTCAAGGGAAGTACGAGCAACCGCATTTTCAACATCAAAAAGGGTGCGGACCTCATCAACGGGAAGGTTCTCGCGCCGGACGAGGTGTTTTCGACCAACGATACGCTCGGCGTCCGCACCTACAGCAACGGCTGGAAGGAAGCAAACGCCTATGTGAGCGGCACAACGGATCTCCAGGCTGGCGGCGGCGTATGCCAGCTTTCCTCAACGCTCTACAACGCCGTGGTCAAGGCGGATCTTGAGGTCGTTTATCGCAGAAATCACTCCATGCCCGTCTCCTATATTTCGAAGGGTCTGGATGCGACCATCAACTCGGTCGGCAACATCATCGACTTCAAATTCAAAAACAACACCGGCAGCGATCTGGTCATCTTTGCCTGGACGTCCGGAAAATCCGTATACTTCAAGATCATTCGCTGCGCATTCAATACGACGGAGTATGATGAGATCCGGCTGTCGGCGGAGAAGGTTTCGACGGTCTATCCCGATGGCGAAATGGTCGTCACGTTGGATCCGACGCTTGCGCCCGGCACGGAAGTGATCGACGTTCCGACATCGAACGGTTCGGTCTATCAGTCCTACAAGCACTATTACAAGAACGGACAGAAAGTCCGCACGGAGAAGCTGGCGCAATCCACCTACCGTGCGTTCGCCGGTTCCAAACGTGTCGGTCCCGAGCTTATCGTTACGCCGACGCCTGATCTTCCCGTCATTACGCCCGAACCCATCACAACGCCCGAACCCATCACAACGCCCGATCCGATTATCGTGACGCCGGAACCCGATCCCGGCCCCATCATCATCGAACCGGCCGCATAACTCCGTCAACATGCAAATAAGTCCCGTGCGAGTGATCGCGCGGGGCTTTTGTTTTCGGCATTCTCCCACCGTGTAATGTCAAACGAGAACGCTCGCAATTCTTCTGATACCGTACAAGGCAACCGTTTTCTGTTCCGGTGGTTTGGGCGCACAGTGTCACCGATCCGCAAACGGCCGCGGCCGATGTGAATCTTTTGCAGGAATGGCGTTTTATTCCTCTGTATCCTGCTGCCGATCATAGCGTTCGCGGAGCATCGCGATCAGCTCCAGACCCTCCTTCTGTACGGGCGTCTGCTCCGTTCCCATGCAGGCGGAACAGGTCCAAAAACAGTTGGGGCAGATACAGCGGCTCTCCAGTCCCCGCTCGTCCTGCACCATATAAACCCCGCAATTTTGACAACTGCACCGCATAATGACGCTCCCTTCGATCAATACAAATTCAAGCTGTATCTATTGTAAGCGGCAGAGCGGCCGGAATCAAGAGGCTTACATCAGTAATTTCATCTCCGCATCATGCGCCGCCCGCGCATTTCCCGCTCGAAGAATGGTTTGCGCATTGTCTTTTCACCGCATTCCGAGAACGCCTATCCACCTGCATGGGCTTTGGCTGCAATGCCGCAGGCGTGGTCGGCTGCCGCATCATTGACTCGCCCCGAGAACGGCTCATCGCCATCCTTACAAACTGCTTTGTCCCCTGCAACGGTCGGTTTCCGGCGCTTATCGCGCTCATCACCATGTTTTTTGCTGCCGAAAGCGGCGGACTCCTTTCTTCCGCGGTCTCCGCTGCGGCGCTCACAGGCATCATTCTTCTCGGTGTGCTGATGACCTTCCTCGCCTCGCGCCTGCTCTCCGCGACCGTTCTGAAGGGCGTTGCTTCCTCGTTCACGCTTGAGCTCCCGCCCTATCGCAAGCCGCAGATCGGTAAGATCATTGTCCGTTCCGTCGTTGATCGCACGCTGTTCGTGCTCGGCCGCGCCGCCGCGGTCGCCGCGCCCGCGGGGCTTGTCATCTGGCTCATGGCGAACTTGACCGTCGGAGACGTCAGTCTGCTCTCCCACTGTGCCTCCTTTCTCGATCCCTTTGCACGCTGCTTCGGGCTGGACGGCGTGATTCTCATGGCGTTTCTGCTCGGCTCTCCTGCCAACGAGATCGTACTGCCGATCATTCTGATGGCGTACATGTGCGAAGGCACGCTTTCTGAGATCGGCGACCTTTTCGCGTTTCATTCTCTGCTATCCGCCAACGGCTGGACCTGGATCACGGCGGTCAACGTGATGCTGTTCTCGCTCATGCACTGGCCCTGCACGACGACGCTGCTCACCATCCGAAAGGAGACCGGCAGTCTCAAATGGACGCTGCTGGCTGTTCTTCTTCCGACAGTCTTCGGTCTTGCCGCCTGCTTCCTTTTTACAACGGTCACAAGGCTGTTCTGCTGAGCGGCCGCATAAACCCGCACTTTGTTCTGGCGTCCTCCGGGGCGGTATGATATGATATGGAAAATGCGTACTGCTCTGGAGGTGCTCTCTTGGAAAAGATCGATATTGGCGCATGGGATCGGAAGGAGCTCTTCGATTTCTTCAGCAGCGTTTCCGGTCCGTTCTACATGGTCACCTTCCGGCAGGACGTGACGAAGCTCTGCCGCTATGCAAAAGCGCGCGGTCTTTCGTTCTACTATGCGCTGGTCTACCTCTGCACACAGGCGGTCAACAGCGTTCCTGCATTTCAATATACGATCCGAGGCGACGGCGTTTATCGTCTGGAGCGGCGTATGCCGAGCTTTACGGACCTGAAAAAGGGAAGCGAGCTCTTCCACATCGTTACGATGCCTTGCGAGGGTTCTATCGAGACCTTCTGTCAAGCTGCAAGGGATCGAAGCGCAGCGCAGGAGTGTTTCTTCGATCCAAATGCGGAAAAAGACCACCTCATATACTTTTCCTGTCTGCCCTGGATCGACATGACGGCGCTCACCAACGAGCGCGACCTATCCGCGCCGCAAGCAAAGGACGACTCCGTCCCGCGCATCGCATGGGGCAGGTTCACCCCGTCGGGCGACGATCGGTCGGAGCTGGGCATCTCCGTCGAGGTCAACCATCGCCTGATCGACGGCGTACACATCGGCATGTTTGCAAAAGCGCTCTCCCGCCTGATCGATGCGCTTGCATAAATCCGTTCTGTCAAAATGAAAAACGCGCAGCGCTTCCGATCTCTGGTCAGCGTTGCGCGTGATTCTTTTCTTTGCGGGTGCACCCTCAATTGCCCCACGCAGCCGGTTCGACAGACTGCGCTTTCCTCCATGGCCCATTCCAATAGAACGCCAAAGACAGGCACATGGAGATCGCCCATCCGATGGGAAACGCGATCCAGATTCCACGCGTTCCGAGGCTCGATGCAAAGAGCTTTGCAAGCCCCACTCGCAGGACAAGGTCGATCAATGTCGTGAGCATAAAGCGCTTCATCAGCCCCGAACCGCGCAAAACGCCGTCCGCAACGAGCTTTGCGGAGACGAGGAAATATCCGGGCGCAACGATACGTAAAAGCTCAACGCCCGTTGCCATGGCTTTTCCTGCGGGATCATCCAGAAACAGCCGCAGAAGGTATTGCCCGGCAAAGGCATACAAAAGCGCGAACGGGATGCAGATCAGCCACACCAGTTTGAATCCGGCGCGGAACCCGCCGTGAACACGATCCGGCCGATTTGCGCCGAGGTTTTGCGCCGTGAAATTGGAAATGCCGTTGCCGAGCGTCACAAGCGACGTTACGACAAGATTGTTCAGCTTGATCGAGGCCGAGTATCCGGCGATCACGCTTGCGCCAAAGCCGTTGATCACACGCTGCAGCAGGATGTTGCCGATGGAAACAAAGCTCTGCTGCAATGTGCTCGGAATCGCGATCCGCGCGATCTGCAAAAGCAGGCCGAACGAAAATACCGGCGCTTTTTCCGAACGAATCGTGCGAAGGCGCGCAAGCATAAACGAAACCGCAAGCACGCAGCTTACGCCCTGACAAAGGAACGTTGCCCAAGCGACGCCCGCAACACCCATTTGAAACGCGGTCACGAACAGCACGTCCATGCCGATGTTGGCCAGCGACGAAGCCACAAGGAAATAGAACGGCGTTTTTGAGTCGCCCATTGCTGAAAAAATACCCGTCGAAACATTGTATAAAAACAGAAACGGCAGACCGGCAATGTAAATATCCAGATAGAGCGCGGAATCCGTGAGGATCTCCTGCGGCGTATCGATGGCGACAAGCAGCGTTCTGCTGAGCAGGAAGCCCGCTGCCATGAGCAGCAGGCACAATGCAGAGCTCGCGATGAGCGAGGTGTACACCGCGGTTTTTACGTCGCGGTATGCTTTTGCGCCGAACAGGCGCGCCACCACAACGGAAGTGCCGATGTTGCAGCCGAAGGCAAACGCGATGAACAGCAGCGTGACCTCATAGCTGTTTCCGACCGCCGCGAGCGCATTCTCGCCGACAAACTTGCCCGCGACAAAGCTGTCCGCGACATTATAAATCTGCTGAAAGATCACGCTGCCGAATAACGGCAGACAAAACCTCCACAGTACCCGTTTCGGTTCCCCTACGGTCAAATCCTGATTCATATTTCTGCTCCTGCACATATCTGCGCGTTTCTCTATTGATCCGCCACGGGCTATTGTAATACGTTCCGTCGGCAAGTGCAAGCGTTCGGAGCCCCGCTGCAGCCTATGCGGATCCGAGGCTTATAACAAGCCTTCTTCGAGCGTTTTCGTATAGCGGATCGTTAGGAACAGCGTTGCCGCAAACGTAATGGCATCCGTGATCGGCATGGCGATCCAAAGCCCGGTCGCCTTGAAGATCAGCGGCAGCAAAAGGATCAGACCGCCGCTGATCACAAGCCCGCGCGCAACGGCAAGCCAAAGCGCCGCCCGCGCACGCATGATCGACTGGAAATAGTACGCGGAATAAATGTTAAACGGAAGCAACAGAAACGACGTCGCATAGATCCGAATGATCGTGGGGGCAATCTCTAATACGCCCGGCGTCGCATCCATAAATATCCGCACGATCTGTTCCGGAAATGCCATGGAAACGCCCGTCCAAAACAGTGAAAACACAATGACGGAGCGAATTGCACACGTCTGTGTCTGCCGGATCCTGTCCCACTTGCGCGCGCCGAAATTGATCGAAAAGAGCGGCTGCGCGGCTTGTCCGACGCTGTAAGCGGAGCACTGCGCGCAGGTCCCGACATACACGATCACGCCGTAGACCGCCAGCGCATCAGTCCCTGCATACCGCACGATACCGCGGTTGAGCAGCGCCGTCACGATGCCCATGGCAAGGTCTGCGAAAAAAGCCGAAAAACCCGTCTCGATCATGCGCCCGACGGTGCCGGAAAGCTGGCGGATCGGAACAAGCCGCAGCGTGTTTTCCCTTTTGAAAAAATGCGTCAGCATGATGGCCAGCGTCAACGCACTGCCGATCGCCGTTGCGAGGCCAGCACCGAACAAGCCCATGTCCAGCACAAACGTAAAGTAACAATCGCCGAACACATTGAACAGGCCGCCGATGAGCACTGCCGCCGTCGCAAGGCCCGGATCGTTGTCGTTGCGCAGAAAAGCCGCGACGACCTGTCCCAGCATATAGCAAGGCACGGCAAAGCGCACGGGTCGGAAGTAATCCAGCGCGAGCGTCAGCAGTTCGCCTTCTGCGCCGAGCGCCCGGAAAATCGCACCGTCAAAGCAAAGGAGCACCGTCATGATCAGCGCCGAGAGCGTGCCGGTCACATACAGCGCGGATGTAAAATACCGGTTCTCCGTGCCGGGCACATTGTCCTTTTCCCCGCGGAGCATACCAAAGTGTACAGAACCGCCGATGCCGAACAGCATGCCCAGGCTGAAAATGATGTTCCAAACAGGCGAAATCAGTGCAAGCGCCGCCGTGCCGCTCGGCCCCTGATACTGTCCGACGACGATCATATCAACAAACGAATAGATCGTACTGATAAACGAGCTGCCAAATGCCGCCGCAAGATACCTGCGATATGTCTTTCGCACATCATCCCGAAGCAGATCCATGTTTCCTCTCATCCTTTCTCCGAAGCAAAACAAAAGCGCCCGGTCCTTCCGAGCGCACTCGACATCTTCTCGACTGCTTGGCTGCGGCCAAGTGTCCTCCGATGATCTACTTTGTTTTCCGCTGCAAAACGTTTCCGTATTTGCCGGATGAAAGTCTATCACATCTTTCATTTTGCGTCAAGGGATCCTATCGGTAGATGCGCACCCGTCCCGAAAACACCCGCGCGATCGTCTCCGCAAGTCCGCTGCTGCCGCCGGACAGGTCGTATACCGTGAGCCGCGATGGCGCCATGCCGACGAGAAGACTCAAAATGCCCTCCTCGGAACAATCCACATATTCGATGCAGCCGTCGGATTCATCCGTCAGCGTGCAGCTGCCGTCCGGGTGCAGGCAGATTGACAGTTCGCCGGCGCTCTCTTCCTGCGGGCTGAGCGCGCGCAAAAGTGCCATAAGCTCCTTGTACTCCCGGCACAGCATTTGATCCGCGGCCGCGCGCTCCACGCAGAGCTGCCAGTCCGCGAGCTGTCCCTGCATCCGAAAGCGCAGATATCCCTCGACATTGATGCACTCTTCCGCCAGGAGGTATTGCAGAAGCTGCGCGCGCACGGGTTCCAGCTTTTCCGAACCGCGCGCGCTTTCCAGCGCGTCCGTCAGGATCTCCTGCTTCTGCTGCAGCGAATACGGGAGCACATCCGTCATACGCGCAAGCTCGAAGTATTGCAGATCCCGGCAGAGCAGCAGCGCGAGCGCTTCCGAAAGCGCAGGCAGCGCCGCCTCGTCCGGCACGCAGATCGTGGCCGCGTTTCCCGTCTGCTCCAGCACGCAGTCCGCGCCGCATTGTTCCAGCCGCCTTGCCAGCAGGCGCCCGAGGTCCACATCATATTGTTCCGTATGTATGGTGCGTGTCACCATGCCGCTTATCCCTCGTTTCCTTCCCGATCCCGCAGACACGTTTCCCTTTCGCGCCCGCCGCCTGTATCATCTTATGCGCAAACGCTCCGATTTGGCATTAGTATCCCCGCCAAGCCGAAAATCTCCCATGGAAGGTTTCGGAAACTTCTTTCCCGCCGTCCCTTGATCACGCTTGACAAAGCAGATGTCTCTGATTATACTATCAACATACTATTTTGGTTGGTAAATGGAGGAAGGAAATGCAGCCGCTTCCGGGATTTCGATGTTGCGTGCGCCCTTTTGCAGCAAACCGCATAAAACGCATAATAGAATGAGAAAGGAACCATCGCAATGTCGAACATCTATACTTCCGCCGATCAGTTGATCGGGAAAACGCCTCTGCTCGCCCTCAAGCATTTGGAGGCCGCATATTCTCTCAAAGCAACCCTCATCGCAAAGCTCGAGTACTTCAATCCGGCCGGTTCCGTCAAGGATCGCATCGCAAAAGCGATGATCGATAAAGCGGAGGCAGCCGGGCTCTTGAAGCCGGGTTCCGTGATTATCGAGCCGACCAGCGGCAATACCGGCATCGGCCTTGCCTCCGTGGCAGCCGCGCGCGGATACCACATCATCATCGTTATGCCCGATACCATGAGCGTGGAGCGCAGGCAGCTGATGCGCGCATACGGCGCGGAGCTCGTTTTGACCGAAGGAGCGAAAGGCATGAAAGGCGCGATCGAGGCGGCGAAAGCCCTCGCTGCGGAGACCCCGAACAGTTTTGTCCCCGGACAATTCGAAAATCCGGCAAACCCGGAGATTCACTTTGCAACCACAGGCCCGGAGATTTTTGCGGATACGGACGGCCGCGTGGACTATTTCGTAGCGGGCGTCGGCACGGGCGGCACGATCACCGGCGTTGGCCGCTACTTGAAATCAAAGCTGCCCTCCGTGCGGATCGTAGCCGTTGAACCTAAGGATTCCGCCGTTTTGTCCACCGGTGTTTCTGGTGCGCACAAGATTCAGGGCATAGGCGCAGGGTTTGTTCCGCCCGTACTGGACACCGCCGTATATGACGAAGTGATCCCCGTTCGGAACGAAGATGCGTTTGCCATCGGGCGCGAGATCGGCCGTCGCGAAGGGATCCTCGTCGGTATCTCCTCCGGCGCTGCGGTTTGGGCCGCCATTGAGATCGCCAAACGACCGGAGGTTGCGGGAAAGAACATCGTCGTTTTGCTTCCGGACACGGGCGACAGATATTTGTCCACGCCGATGTTTGCGGAGTGACCGTGTCCCCCCGGTTTCCGGAATCCCTGTCATTTTACGCAGCGGCCCGCATACTTGGAATCAAGTATGCGGGCCGTTCAGCGTATATCGTTTTTATTCCCTGCGTGCAGAGCATTCCCGTGCGGTCGGTTGCAACAGATCGGAAAGCCGAATACCGGAAAAGTACTCTCTTGTCAACGCGTCATATGCTTTCCATACCGGCAGCGTTCTGCACTCTGCCGCTCGAGCGCAGGGCGCCGCATTCTCTTGCAGGCAGGCCACCGACGCAAGATCGCCCTCTGCGCAGCGCAGGATCTCAAACAGCGTATACTGCTCGGGCTCACGCGTCAGCCGGTATCCGCCGCCCTTCCCATGCAGGCCGGAAATCAGGCCCGCATCCCTGAGTGCAGGCAAGATCCGTTCAACATATTTCAGCGACATCCCCTGCCGTTTCACGACTTCTTTCATCGGAATATATCCCGCATCGCGATGCTCCGCCAGATCCAGCAGAATACGAACCGCATATCGACCCTTCGTAGAGATCATGCTCCGTCTCCCTTCGTTTATAGGGTATTGATTATACCACCTCTTCGGTAGGCAAATCAAATGCCGTCCGCAGTTCACTGCCACAAAAGAGACAATATTCTCCACAAAGCAAACAAAGAAACACTATCATCTGTTCAAAATCACGGGGTATGCTATCTACAGAAAATGAAACTGATCGAAAGGAGTTTTCGATATGGAATACAACGATTGGTATGAACGGTATCAAAAATACCAGGCACAGCAAAACCCGCAGCCGAAAAAAAAGAAAGGCGTCAGCATCGCTGCGCTGGTCGCGGCGGTCCTTGTTGCCGCGCTGGTCGCGGGCGTCGCAGGCGGGTTTGTGACAAGCGCATATCTCGGCAAGACGCAGGCCTCCGCTCTGCCGGAACAGCAGCAGGCCGCTCTCCCGGAAAACTCGGATCCACAGCCGGAGAAAAAGCCCTCTGTTCTGACGGAAGCGCCCGCATCCTCACAGGGGAGTTCGCTGCTGCAAAACGGAACCGGCGCCGGATATACAAAAGCACAGATCGTCGAGATCGCCGCTCCCTCGGTCGTCGGCATTGACGTCACGATCCCGAACACGAATTCCGGCTACAACTTTGGCTGGGGCTTCAACTTCGGCGACGGCTCCGCGCAGGAGACGACGGGCGCGGGCAGCGGCGTCATCATCACGAGCGACGGATACATCGTCACCTGCAACCATGTCGTTGACGGCGCTTCCTCCATTAAGGTCACGCTTAATGATGACACGCAGTATGACGCGACGCTGGTCGGCACGGACGAGCGCAACGATCTTGCCATTATCAAGATCGAAGCCTCGGGCCTGACGCCCGCCACACTCGGCGATTCCGACATGCTCACCGTCGGCGAGGACGTCATCGCCATCGGCAATCACTTGGGCGAGCTGCGCGGAACGGCGACCGGCGGCATGATCAGTGCATTGAACCGCGAGGTCAACGTGCAGGGAACCGAAATGGCGCTGCTTCAGCATGACGCAGCAGTCAGCCCGGGCAGCAGCGGCGGCGGTCTGTTCAACAGCAGCGGTTCGCTCATCGGCATCGTGAACGCAAAGGCCAGTTCGAGCAATGCGGAGGGGCTCGGCTTTGCGATCCCGGTCAACAGTGTAAAACAGATCATTGACGACCTGATCAATTATGGCTACGTCAAGGGTCGTGCTTACCTCGGCGTTTACACGCAGAACGTTACGCTGCACTCCGACCGCGGCGGATGGGGCGGCTACTTCGGCGGCTCCGGCACGAGCTGCGTACAGATTGCACAGGTCATGGCAGGCGGTGCTGCGGATCAGGCCGGTATGCAGGCAAACGATCTCATTCTCGCTGTGGACGGTACGGAAATTACTTCAAACGACAAACTTTCCTCCGTCATCGGCGCATACAATGCCGGAGACTCGGCTACAATAACGATACAACGGAACGGCAAGCAAATGGAGCTCACCGTCACCTTCGGAGAGTACACTCCGGACAACTCCTGACCTCGGTCATTCCGTCCTGATGGACGTTTTGACATACGGCACATGAAACTGCCATGTGCTACCCCCAACCATCCTTGTGTACGCAGCGCTGTCCATCCCCCCCGGACAGCGCTGCAACCTTTTGGGGGAGAGCATGCACAAACAGAAAGAGCATCTGCGGGATATTCCACCCTGCGGATGCTTTCTTGTTTCGGCATTCATTCCGTGCTTTACGACGGCAGTTCATGCGGTTTTCGCTGCACGACGCAGCATACGCCCCATCCTATTCACGATAGGCGGCAAGGATCTCTCCGAAATAGACCGTATGGGGATCGCCGTCCGGCGTCGCCTGATTGTCTCCATAATAACGTCTGCGATAGTCGGCATCCATATGCTCGAGTTCGCTTTCCGTTTTGAACACGACGCGGCACTCAAACTGCAGCGAACAACCGGCAAGCCCGTCCTCGCCGCCGGCCGCTGCCGGAAGCAGCGAAAGCCCCAGTTCCTTCATTTTATCCGTATCCCGCCCCGAACGTTTTCCACAAAAAGCAAGCTCTTCCTTCATGGTGTCCGCTTTCGGCACGCTGACGGTAAACCGCCCCGTTTTCTCAATGAGGCTGTGACTATACCTGCTCTTACGGACAAACACCGTGCAGATCGGTTTTCCCCATACGACACCGAATTGACACCAGCCGATCGTCATCGGGTTCCCCTGCACCATGAGAAAGGCCCCCTTGGGCATTTGCGTTTCCGCTTCCTGAAACAACGCTTTGTAATCGCAGCTCTGCATGAATCCTGTGCTCCTTTTCCATTTTGTATACAATCAAATTTTAGCACGCTGTCTGCACCCCTGTAAAGTGCGTGAAAATCAGCTTCTATCGCAAAAGAAATCCACAAAACCGCTTGACAAAAAACATATGAGCGGTTTATCATATGAATCGTAAAACATATGAATGATATTTCATATGAACGGAGGTGCATCTATTTTGACGCGCTGCGGCCAACACAGTCACGAAGCCATTCTCGACAAAGTAAGGCACGACCTTCCGACCGACGAGCTGCTGTTCGATCTTTCAGATCTGTTCCGGATCTTTGGCGACACGACGCGCATTAAGATCCTGTTCTCACTCTTCGAATCGGAAATGTGCGTTTGCGCTATCGCGGAGCTGCTCGGCATGACACAATCGGCCATCTCGCACCAGCTCAAAACATTGAAGAACGCAAACCTTGTCGGCAACCGGCGCGAGGGAAAAACGATTTACTACTACTTGTCAGACGACCATGTGCGAGCGATCATCGCGCAGGGCTTTGAACACTTGATTGAAGAAAGGAATGAAACAAAATGAAGAAGGTATTTCGCATTGAGGATCTCGACTGTGCATACTGCGCGGCAAAGGTAGAAGACGGCATTCGGAAGATCGACGGTGTAAAGGAAGTGCACCTTAGCTTCATGACGCAGAAGCTCACCATCGAGGCGGACGACGACGTGTTCGACGAGGTCATGCGCGAAGCCGTCAAGGTCGCGAAGAAGGTCGAGCCGGACTGCCGGATCGTTCTGTAAGGCCATGAGCAGAAAGCAAAAGCGGGCGCTCGCCCGCATTCTCGTTGCCGCGGCGTTGACGATCACGTTTGCCCTTCTCCCGCTGACCGGCATCTGGCGTTTCATCGTGTTTGTGGTTCCATACCTGATCTCCGGCTACGATGTACTCCTGAGTGCCGCGCGCAGCATTCTGCGCGGTCAGGTTTTTAACGAAAAATTTCTCATGTCGATCGCCACGATCGGCGCGTTCTCCATCGGCGAATATGCTGAAGCTGCCGGCGTCATGATCTTCTATCAGATCGGAGAACTCTTCCAGAGCATCGCCGTCGGAAAGAGCCGCAAGTCCATCGCGCAGCTCATGGACATTCGCCCGGATTACGCGGTTGTTGTCCGGAACGGCGTCGAAACGACCGTCGATCCCTCCGAGGTCGCGCTCGGGGAAACGATCGTCGTGCGCCCCGGAGAACGCATTCCTCTGGACGGTGAGATCACCGACGGCAAAACCTCGGTCAACACCTCTGCACTGACGGGCGAGAGTCTGCCCGTTGACAAATGCGCAGGCGACAAGGTCATCAGCGGTTCGATCAATCTTTCCGGTGTGATCCGTGTCCGGGTCGAAAGCGTCTTTGCCGAGAGCACGGTACAGAAAATTCTGGAGCTCGTGGAAAACGCTTCCGAGAAAAAAGCGCACGTTGAGGGATTCATCACCCGCTTTGCGCGTTGGTACACGCCGTGCGTTGTCGTCGGCGCAGTTCTTCTCGCTTTCATCCCGCCGCTGTTCTTCCACGGCGTTTGGGTCGAGTGGGTGCGGCGCGCGCTGATCTTTCTCATGGTTTCCTGTCCCTGCGCGCTGGTCGTGTCCGTTCCGCTCTCCTTCTTCGGCGGCATCGGCGGCGCGTCTCGTGAAGGCATCCTGATCAAAGGTGCAAACGACCTTGAAACGCTCGCGGGCATCGATACCGTTGTGTTCGATAAGACAGGGACGCTCACAAAGGGCAGCTTTGCCGTCACCGCCATTCATCCGACCGGCATCACGGAGGCGGAGCTGCTCGACATTGCGGCCGCCGCAGAAAGCTACTCGACGCATCCGGTCGGTGAATCCATCGTTGCGGCGCACAAGGGGCATATCGATACCTCCTGCATCGCGTCCGTCACGGAAATCGCCGGTCATGGGCTCTGCGCAGTCATCAGCGGCCGTACCTTCTATGTCGGCAACGGTGCGCTCATGGAGCAAGCGGGCGCCGCTTGGCATGAGTGCCATCAGACGGGAACGATCATCCATATTGCGGAGAACGACACCTACCTCGGTCACATCGTCATCAGCGACGAAGTCAAGCCGGACGCAGCCGAAACCATACGGTCGCTTCGCAAGCTGGGCATCAAGCGCACGGTCATGCTGACGGGCGACGCTCCGGCAGTTGCCGCGAAGGTTGCGGAAGAGACGGGTGTGGACGAATTCTACGCTTCGCTTCTGCCCGCGGACAAAGTCTCGCGCGTGGAATCGCTCCTTGCAAACGGAGCGCGTCTCGCCTTTGTGGGCGACGGCATCAACGATGCGCCCGTATTGACGCGTGCAGACGTCGGCGTCGCCATGGGCGCGCTGGGCAGCGACGCGGCGATCGAATCCGCAGACGTCGTGCTCATGGACGACAAGCCCTCGAAACTCCCGCTCGCAATCGCAATCGCGCGGCGTACTATTCGGATTGTCCGCGAGAACATCACGTTCGCGCTTGCAGTCAAAATCGGCATTCTGGTCTTGACCGCATTTGGCCTCACAAACGTTTGGATCGCGATGTTCGGCGACGTCGGTGTTCTGGTCATCGCAATCCTGAACGCCATACGCGCCATGTTCCGCGTCAAGCAGTGAGCCTGACCCGCCGCATAAAGAATCCCCCGGATCATTCTCGAACTGAGCCGGGGGATTTTCTATTCTGTTCTATCAGTCTGCAAGTTCCGCCACCGGTATGCCAAGTTCCGCAGCCTGCTGCCGCATCAGTCGTCTGCGTACGGTCAGCGTCAGCACGAAGTGGACCAATGCCGTCAATCCCCAAGAGACCGGATAGGAAAGATACACCGTTTCGATCACGGGATCCAGCGGGAAAATGAGCCATATCCAAATCACGCGCAGCAGGCACGAGCCGATCAGCGACACGACCGTCGAGGTGATCGACCGGCCAAGCCCGCGCAGAAAACCGGATCCCGTTTCCATAAAGGCGAGAAGGAAGTAACACGACAGCATAATGAAGCAGCGTATCATCGCCGTTTCGACCGCAAGTTCGCTCGTGATATACAGTCCGATGATCTGCCGCCGCAGCAGCAGGATGAGCGCTGCGCCAAAAACGGCGATCGTTGCCGTAACAAAATAACAGTTGCGCATGACCGAGCCGATCCGCTTATACTTCCGTGCACCGTAATGCTGGCTTGTAAACGTCACAGCCGCCTGGGAGACGGAATTCGTCGCCGTATACAGGAAGCCCTCAATGCTCGAACCCGCGGCATGTCCGTCGATGATCTCCGAGCCGCCGGGGCAGGTCGAATTATTGATTCCGATGATCGTGGACTGGATCAGCATATTGGAAAGCGAAAACAGCGCGCCCTGCACGCCCGCGGGAAGCCCGTCATGGATGATCTCACCAAGTGCAGACTTATCCACATGCAGCCGTCGAAGCGAAAGGTGGCACCAACCGGTGTCGTTGCGCAGGCGTATGGTCAGCAGAACCACGGAAACGGCATTGGAGATCACCGTTGCGATGGCCACGCCGTCCACCGACATGCCGAAGCACAGCACGAAAAGGAGATTCAACACTACGTTCAGCAACCCGGTACAGGTCAAAATGAACAGCGGCGTGCGTGTATCCCCCTGCGCGCGCAGGATCGAGATCATGAAATTCGCAAGCGCCAGAAACGGCGTTCCGATAAAATAAATCGTCGTATACAGCGACGCAAGATCAAGAATATGTCCCTCGTCGCCCATTGCTTCGAGAACCGGACGGCTGATAAACAGGCCGATCGCCGCACAGACGAGCCCCGAAACCAAGGCAACGATGAGCGAGGTGTGCACGGCATGCGACGTGGCCGTGCGGTCGCCGCGGCCGATGTTCCGTGCAACGACGACGCTCGTTCCGACCGCAAAGCCGGAAAACACATTCAGAACAAGATTGATCATGGCATTCGTCGTTCCGATCGCACCGATCGCGCCGTCTACGCCGGAAAGGCCGACAATAATCATATCTGCGGCCGAATAGCAGGTTTGCAGCAGATTGGTCAGCATGAGCGGCAGAGCGAATGCAAAAATTTTGCCGAGCAGCGGCCCTTCAAGCATATTCATTTCCCCGGTCTGCATCCGTATCTTTCGCATCATAATCGTTCTTTCCTCCAGCGTAATGATAGATTTTACTGTATTCCGCAGGAATTGTCAACATCATGGATCGCCTGCGAAAACGGGCGATAAAAACGCCCGGACATTCTCTTTGTCCGGGCATTCCCGCCTTTCGGCTGCGCTTCGTCCACGCTCATTTCTCACCGTCGCTGCAGCGCGTCGATGGGCGTCATGCGGCTTGCTTTGCTTGCCGGGTAGCTCCCAAAGATCACGCCGATCAGGACGCAGAACAGCAGCGCGCCCACAGCGGCGCTCCACTCAAGCCGTACATTGAGATTCGCGATCAGACCAAACGCCCGCAAGCCGAGCGCGGATACACCGAGCCCGATCAAGCCGCCGAGGATCGACAGCGTACAGGCTTCGATCAGGAATTGCGACATGATATCCGCTCTGCGCGCGCCGATGGCCTTGCGTATGCCGATCTCACGCGTTCGTTCCGCAACGGATACGAGCATGATGTTCATAATACCGATCCCGCCGACGAGCAGGGAGATCGCCGCAATACCGCCCAGCATAAGCGAGACTTTGCTCATTACGCTGTCCAGCGTATCCAGCAATGCCGACATATTCAATACGCTGTACGCGTCCTCATCGCCAGTCTTTGCATAAAGAAACGCTTCCGTCATGGATTGCGCGAGCGCTACGTCATTCGACGAAGCGGCCTGTACGTAGCAGGTCGAAACGGATGCGGAATCCGAGATGCGCTGCGCCGTTGTGAGCGGGATAAGCACACGCGCGTCGAGCGATCCGGTAAAATCCGTGCCACTCTCCTCCAACAGGCCAACGACCGTGAAGGTGCGGTTGCTCATCTGAAATGTCTTTCCGATCACGTCATAGCTTTCAAACAGTTCCTCCGCGATCTCGGTGCCGATCACCGCGACATTCGTGCGCCATTCCAGATCCGTGGGCTGGATCCCGCGGCCCGCTTGCAGCGCAAGATCGGCAATTTCCTGGTACTCCGCCGTTACGCCGATGCCGGAAGCGGAAACGTATTCCGAGCCGCTGCGTGCCGTGCCGTTGACGGCCAGATACGGAGCTACGCCCTTGATCGCGTCATACTGCGTCAATTCCATGTAATCGTCGCTCTTAAGCTTGACATCGTCATCCGTCACCATGACTGTAAGCAGGTCGGAACCCATAGAGGAGATAGCGTCCGTGATCGACGAGGTCGTACTCTCCGCGATGGACATCAGCATGACCACGCTCACAACGCCAATGATAATGCCGAGCATCGTCAGAAACGAACGCATTTTGTTTGCAAGCGTTGAACGCACGGCAAGCTTCAGGGTATTAAAGAACATCGTCATAAGCCTGACGGCACCTCCTCACGCGTTTCATACAACCGGCCGTCGTGAACATAGACCGTGCGTCCGGCCATGTCGGCCACCTCCTGATTGTGTGTGATCAAGACGATGGTATGGTCCCGCTCTGCAAGGTCGCAGATCAGCCGCATGATCTCCGTACCGGAGCGGCTGTCCAGATTTCCCGTCGGCTCGTCCGCAAGAATGACCTGCGCACCGGAGGCAAGCGCCCGCGCGATCGCCACGCGCTGCTGCTGCCCGCCGGACAGCTGCGACGGCCGATGCTGCATTCGTTTGCCGAGCCCGACCAGCGTCAAGGCGTCCTGCGCGCGCTCCCGGCGTTCACGTTCGCCGACCTTTTGGTAAATCATGGGAAGTTCTACGTTTTCAAGCGCGCTCATCTGATCGAGCAGATTGAATTGCTGAAAGACGAATCCGATCTTTTCGCTCCGAATGCGAGAGAGTTCCCGGTCATTGCAGTCCGCAATATTGACGCCGTCCAGGATATATGTTCCCGCATCCGGCAGATCCAGGCAACCCATCACATTCATCAGCGTCGTTTTTCCCGAACCGGACGGGCCGCAGATCGCCACAAATTCGTGTGGCCGCACGTGCAGCGACACATCCGCCAGCGCGTGGACAGCTTCATCGCCCACATAGTAGGTTTTTGAGATATGTTGTAGTTGCAGCATGGCGAGCGTTCCTCAGTTTCTCGGACGCTGTCCGTTTTCAGGCCGTTCCCCGCCAAACTCTCTGCCTTCAAAACCGCCGTCGGACGCAATAAACCCGCCGCCCGGCATCTCGCCGACCGTCATGCCGGGAAACTGCACCGCGTCGCTGTCGGGCGTATAAACCGCCGTGGTCTCCAGCGTTTTCTCATACAGCAGATCGCCTGCGCTGAGGCCCTCGGCCGTAATCACGAGGTATGTGCCGTCCGACATGCCCGTTGTGACGGAGACATGTTCAAGATTCGCTTCGTCGACCTGCTCTGCCGGAACGCGCTCGCCTTCGAGGGCGGTCTCCGGCGCGCGCAGCACGTAGGCCTGTCCGTTTTCATACCGTACTGTGCCGACGGGAACGATCAGGCTCGTTCCGCTCGTCGCCGTCGTGATCTCGGCGGAAGCGCTCATACCGGGGTATGCGCCCGCGATCGGCTCTGTCGTGATCGTGGCGGTATAGGTCGTAACATAGCTGCCGCTTCCCGCATAGGACAGATTCGTGACCCTACCGGAAAAGCTCTGCCCTTCCAAAGCATCCAGCGTGATCTCGACCGCCTGACCGAGCTGCACGGAGGCAAGATCCAGTTCGTCGATCGAAAGCTGCAATGTATACCCGTCCGTTCTGGTAAACACGCAGAGCGCGTCCCCTTCGGCCACTTCATCACCCGCCTGCACGGAGAGCTCGGCAAGAATACCGTCAAAGTCCGATGTGATCGTGAGCGCGTCTTCCAGCGTTTCGATCTGCTTTCGGAGTTCCGTTTCCTTTGCTTTGCGCGTTTCATAAGCGCTTGTCGGCGCACCGGCTCTCAGTGTAAGCAGCTTCTCGCCCTTTGCAACCTTTTGGTTCTCCGTCACGAGCACGGCATCAATGCATCCCGCATCTGCGCGCACGATCACATGATCGGAGACTTCAATCCTGCCGCTGCCAAGCGCTTCGCCCTCCGCCGTCTCCGCAGAGGCCGGCGTGCCGCAGGCATACCCTGCATCCTCAAACAGGATGTCCGCTTTTCCGTCGGAAACGGAAACGACCGTCGCTTTGGTCTTCGTGCCGTCCACATCTACAATGACTTCCCGATATGCGGTCAAACCCTCCGAGGCGTCAATCGTGAGTTTCATTTTTCCATCGGTCGCGATCACGCAGAGATACCCAAAACTCTCCGCGGCATCGCCCGCCGCCGCACGAATATCCTTAACGATCCCCGCTCTCGGCGCGGTCACGTTCAGGTTTGTTCTATCGTGCGTCGTTCCGGCAAGCTGGTTCTGCACCGCAGCAAGCTGTACATACAGCGTATCCAATTCCGATTTGATCGTTTCGCTCGTCAGCCGCAGTACGGGTTCGCCGGCCGCCACCGTTTCGCCCGGTGCTTTGAGTACGGCCTCCACTCTTCCGTCCCCTGCCGCGGTCGCCGTCGTTTGTTCCAGTGCAGACAGTGTGCCGCTGCCGCTGATGGTCGTCTTGATCTCCCCTTCAGAGACCGCGACCGCGCGAAACTCCTCGACACTCACATCCGATTCGCCCTTTGACAGGCCTGTATACAGCAGGATTACGGCAATGACAGCGGCCATCGCGGCAACGCCGGACACGATCCAGCTGCGGATCCGTTTTTGTCTGCGCTTTTTCTCTCTCGCCGCGATGAAGGCGTTATCGTTTTGTTCCATAAAAGCCAAACCTCCTTCTTGAGTTCGCCACCTATCTTAACCAAAATCTATGGCAGAAACAAGGCGCGAGGCTGTTGAGAATATGGTGCTTTACGTCAGATCCCGCTGCGATTATGGTATAATGGAATTCGTCTTTGGAGGTGGAGCGATGTATCCCGAAACAGAAGGGTTATATATGAGAAAACTGGCGCCGTCGGATCACGATGCGCTTTGTGCGATCCTGCAGGACGAAGCAACGATGTATGCCTATGCGGGCGCTTTCTGCGACGCAGAGGTCCGGGAATGGCTCGACCGCCAGCTTGCACGGTATAGAAAATGGGGATTCTGGTTATGGGCCGTCGTTTTGAAAGAATCCGGCGAACCGATCGGGCAGTGCGGGCTCACCATGCAGCCGTGGAAGGATACGGAGGTGTTGGAGATCGGCTATCTGTTTAATCGAAGGTTTGCAATGCGACCGAGGCGGCCGCCGCCTGCAAGCAATACGCATTTGAAGTTCTGAACGCCGAAGAGGTGTGCTCTATCATCTGCGACATGAATCTTCCGTCGCAAAACGTTGCAAGGCGAATCGGCATGGCTCCCGTGGATTCCTGGACGAAGCACTACCGCGGCATCGACATGCCGCACGACCGTTTCGTTGTCACGCGCTGACACGCCGTTCGCTTGCCGGCCAAGGCGCCGCGTTTCTGCGGGCAGCCCCGGCATATGCGGGGCTATTCATGAGACTGGGGTTTGCTTTTTTGTCACAATTCCTGTATCATGTACGGGTAACACTTTGGGAGGGATGAGCAAATATGCGAAAAGACGGAAAGCGAGTCAAAAACGCGGAACCGATGTATGCAATCGTGCCATATATTCTGGAGAAACGGTACGACGCCATGAATATGATCGAGTTGGACTTCCCCGTCGCGCCCATGCAGGAGTATCTGAACCGCAAGCGCAAGGAAGGCTACGAAATGTCGCATCTCGGCATCGTGATCGCGGCGTATCTGCGGGCGGCCGCGGAATACCCCATGCTGAACCGTTTCATCATGAACAAGCGGATCTATGCGCGCAACGAGTTCACGGTCGGCATGGTCGTTCTGAAGCCCGGCCAGGGCGAAGGCACGATGTCAAAGATGTACTTTGACGTTTCGAACACCATCTATGACGTTCACCGCATCATGAACGAGTACATTGAGGCAAATCGTCAGACGGGCGACAACAACGCGACCGACGACATCATGCGCAAGCTCCTTGCCATTCCTGGACTATGCAACCTCGGCGTCGGTCTGTTCAAGCTGCTCGATAAGTACGGCCTGCTTCCGCGCAAGGTCATCGAAGCCAGTCCGTTCCATATCAGTCTTGGCATCACAAACCTTGCGAGCATCCGCACGAACCACATTTATCACCACGTTTACGAATTCGGCACAACGAGCGTATTCGTCTCCATGGGCAATCTGCGTGAGGTCCCGGTCCGCAAGCACGGCGAAGTCGTATTCGAGCGCTGCATCCCCATGGGCATCGTTATGGACGAACGTATCTGCTCCGGCAGCTATTTTGCAAAGGTCTGCCAGCGTCTCAAGCAGTACCTCGCAAATCCCGCTCTGCTTGAAGAGCCCCCTGCCGTCATCAACCGCGATTTCTGAGCCGCTGCATCTGCAAGCCGGAGCTGTTCTGTTCATGTGCAGCTCCGGCTTTTCTTTGTTTCAATGCCCGCGATGTTTCTCTTTCCGTTTTTGCTGGCGCAGCAGAAACAGTCGTTCCTGCTCCTGCTCCCGCTCTTCACGGTTTCTGATCTTTCGCTCTATCTTCCCCTGCTCCTGTTGGAGCTTAAGCGCTTGCTGCGCTTTTGTGCCGAGTCCCCGAGCCTCCGTTTGACGCTCGGCGGCACGCTTCATGCGTTTAGGGTTTATGCGCCGTGTCTCCTGCACTTCCGTTTCAAGCGAAGGACTGAATCGCAATTTGTAAACATCTTGCAAGAGCCATGCCTGCACCTCCGCATCCCGCGGTTCGGCACCGAACACGACCTTTGCCGCCTCATAGCGTCCGCCGCATTCCCGTTCGTACAATCCGATCCAAAATGGGTCGGCAAACAAGACCGTGAGTTTCACCGCGGCCTGCTCCATCTTCCGTTTCCTCCTTATCTCTAAAAACCTTGCAGAGAGCGGACAACCAAGGAGGCAGGTTACTGACGGCATTCGCCGCGTCCGGACTACCAACCGGACTGTGTTTTTCTCTTTGCAGGGTAATCATACCACACCGTGTCCCCGTGCGGCAAGCGCGATCACGCCTGCGCATTGCCCAATCTAAAACGCCGAGGCAGGATGAATTCCCGCTCGGCGCAGATCACATCAAATTCCGTTCACTGTATTTTACAGCACCTTGGACAAGAAGGTTTTCAGACGTTCGTTTCGGGGATGATCAAAGAGTTCCTTCGGCGTATTCCGCTCCTTGATCTCTCCCTCATCCATGAACAGCACGCGACTTGCCACCTCACGGGCAAATCCCATCTCATGCGTCACGATAACCATGGTCATGCCCGCCTCCGCAAGCTCGCGAATGAGATCCAGCACCTCGCCCACCATCTCCGGGTCAAGCGCAGAGGTCGGCTCGTCAAACAGCATCACTTCCGGGTTCATAGCGAGCGCCCGTACGATTGCGATCCGCTGCTTTTGGCCGCCGGACAACGTTGCGGGATACGCCTTGGCCTTATCTGCGAGTCCGATACGCTCGAGCAGTTCCATTGCTTTCGCTTCCGCCGCGGGCTTGTCCATGCGCTTGAGCTGCACCGGCGCCAGCATAATATTGTCCAGGATCGTCAGGTGCGGAAACAAATTGAAATGCTGAAACACCATGCCCATGCGCTGCCGCACCGCGTTGATGTCCGCGCCCTTATCGCTGATGCAGTCGCCTTCAAACCAGATCTCACCGCTCGTGGGGCGTTCAAGCAGGTTCAGACAGCGCAAAAATGTGCTCTTTCCGCTGCCGGAGGGGCCGATAATCGCCACTTTTTCGCCGCGCTGTATGGTTTCGGAGACGCCTTTGAGCACCTCGATAGAATGAAAGGATTTCACAAGATTTTTAGTTTCGATCACTGCGCGCCAGCCTCCTCTCAATGGATTTTTGCACCTGCGTCAAGCCGATGACGATGATGAGATACACGATCGCAACTACGACGAGCGGAACGATATTGAACACGCGCGTCTTGATGGAATTTGCGGCCATGGTCATGTCGCGCACCGCAATGTAGCCAGCGACTGACGTCTCCTTGACCAGAGCGATAAACTCGTTGAACAGCGCGGGCAGGATATTCTTGATCGCCTGCGGCAAAACGATGAGCCGCATCGTCTTACCCTCGGAAAGCCCAAGCGACCGTCCCGCCTCCGTCTGCCCGATGTCTACGGATTTGATCCCACTGCGGATGATCTCCGAAACATACGCGCCGGAGTTGATGCCAAAGCCCACAAAGCAGGCAAACGTCCCCTTTGTCCAGACGGTAATGCTGTAGATAATGAGCAGCTGAAGGATGATCGGCGTTCCGCGAATGACCGTAGTGTAAAAATCGCAGATTGCTGCACCGATCCTCCAGCCGATCCCGTGCCGGATCGCGGCATAGTACTTAACGATGGCGATGAGCGTACCGATCGCAAGCCCGATCGCGCAAGCGACCAGAGCGATCGTGATCGTGTTGCCGAGACCTTCAAGGTAGATGAGGTATCTGCCCTTGGCGATCACCGCGTTGTAGAGCTGTTCCCAAAATGACTGCATGTTTGCCGATCCCTTTCTCCCAAGTATACAGACCGCAATTCTGCCGAGACGCTTCCGCGCCCCGGCAGAACGGTTTTATGCCTGTTATTTCGATCAATACGTATCTGCGTCGAACGACGCCATGTGCAGATCAAACTGCTGATCGATCGTTCCGTTCTCCATGTTCTCCTTCAACACTTCGTTGATGAGCGCGAGGAAGTCCTCCTGTCCCTTTGCAACGCCGAGGGCTATGTCCTCTTCGGAAATCAGGCCGAGCAGCTCGATCTTATCCGCATTCTGCTTGACGATGTATTCCGCAGGCAGCACATCGATGATCGCCGCGTCCGCATTGCCGGAGACAACTGCCTGTCCCGCTTCTACCATGCCTTTGAACGGCAGGACCTCTGCGCCTTCCACGTTCTCCGTGGCGTATGCGTCGCCCGTAGTGCCGAGCTGCACCGCGATCTTCTTTCCGGCAAGATCGTCAAACGATTTGATATCCGAGCCGGCGGGAATGATCACCTGAAGCCCCATTTTGATATACGTATCGGAGAAATCAATGGAGAGTTTTTTCTCATCCGTTGCCGTCATGCCCGCGGCGATCATGTCGCCCTTGCCGCCGACCAATGCTTCAACGAGAAGATCAAAGTCCATGTCTACGATCTCCAGCTCAACGCCGATCTTATCCGCGATGAGCTTCGCAATGTCGGCATCCACGCCGACGACCTCGCCGTCGTCCCCGATATACTCAAAGGGCGGGAAGGTCGCATTCGTCAACACGACGAGCTTTCCGGCCTCTTTGATCTTATCGATCGTAGGCGTAGCGGAATCGGCAGAAACATCGGACGCGGGTTTCGAGGCCGAGCAGGCGGCAAACGATGCGAGCATTGCAATCGCCAGCAGTACAGCAAACAGTTTTTTCATCTTGGTATCCTCCCATAACAATTCTCTTTGGTTCCGTGGGAGGCTTGCTCCCTGCCGAACTTGTGAGGTCATTATACTCTGTAAATTTATACATGTCAATAGCATATTTCACATATTTTATACAAAATTACACGAAAATTGTGTATATTCGATGTATATTTCGTGCATTGTTCTTTCTGGGCATATGTAAAAACGTCCCGGACGGCAAAGCCGTCCGGGACGTTGATTCTCACGCCGTGATCGCCTTATGCTTCCGGCTCGATCAGGCCGTAATTTCCGTCTTTTCGGCGATACAAAACATTGATCTGCTCCGTGGCTGCATTTTGAAAAACATAAAAGGAATGCCCGAGCAATTCGATTTGCAGCATGGCCTCCTCCTCGCTCATTGGCTTAATATTGAACCGCTTGACACGAACGATGCGCGGTCCTTCCTCTTCGTCATAGTCTTCAAACGCTTCGGCGTACACCGGTTCGTCAAATTTAAAAGCGCCGGAACGCAGGCTCTTTTCGAGTCTGGTACGGTGACGCAGGATCTGCTTTTCGAGTTTATCGAGGACGTTGTCCACAGAGGCGTACATATCGCCCGTAATCTCCTCGGCGCGGATGATACCGCCTTCATACGGGATCGTGACCTCGGCGATATGGCGGTTCCGCTCAACGGAAAGTGTGACCTGCGCCTCCGTGTCCTGCGGGAAATATCGTTCAAGCTTTGCGACCTTCTTTTCTACCATGTCGCGAAGGTAGTCGGAGATTTCCAGGTTCTTTCCAAAGATGGCAATACGCATAGTGTTCTCTCCTTTTGGGCACAAGATTTGAAATGACTGTTTCGGATAGGTTCTGCTGTGCCTCGCTTTTATATTCGCCCCCCGGCGGGCTTTTCCCTGCTTTTTTGCGGACGGGAATCCGGCATTCACGGATTGCTAATTCCTTCGTAACAGGAATTTCACTTTTCTACCATTGTCAGGACAAAGCCGTATAGTATCTTATCATCAGAGCAAGGAACAAGGAACGATACCCCCCAATATTACCTCCCATCCCATCCCAAGGAAAAGCGCCTCCGAAAACCCGGAGGCGCTTTTCTTTGCGCAGCGGCGCGCAACGCATACGAAGCCGCTCATTTTCCCATCAGCTTCAACAGCGCTTTGACGTCCGGACCGCCGCTGCCATTGTTCCCGCCGTTTGCATTGCCAAGCAGCTGCATAAGCTGCACCAGCGTCTCCATATCGGGCACGTTCTGTTTCTGCTGCGGGCACGACGGCGGAGGCGGCGGACACGGCGGCTTTTCCGGTCCTTGAGGCATCGGAACGCAAAGCCGTGCCGCGATCTCTCGAAGCATCCCATCCGGCAATACCGGTCTCAGTCCTGTAAGGTAACATGCGGCGCCCTCTTTGCCGCGCTGTTCGAGGATATATCTTCCAAGCAGCACCGCGTGGCCGATCGGCGTATCCTGTCCGCACGCCTGCTGCTCCGCAGGCCGTTTGGGAAACTCTCCCGCCGAGTATCGTTGCATACGCATTCCCCCCCCTATCACTGTATCCTATGCGGGCGGCACGTTTTTCGGAACCGGTGCATAAGATAGTTTCTGAGGTGATACGGCATGAAACGGCAGCTTCGGGATTTCGGAATAGAAGGCAGACCCGCGCCGCAGACGGAGGAAGAGACCGTGCAGTCGCTTTACGACGCTTACCAGGGCAAAAGCGAGGCGGAACTCATGCGGGCGCTGTCCGGCATGAGTGCAGAAGAAAAGGCGCAGCTATCCGCCTTTCAAGCGGAGCTTGCGCCCATGCTTTCCGCTGCGCAGCGGGAAAAACTGTCTGCGATCCTCCGCGCGCTCAATATGTGAGCGGCGGACGGTAATGCTCGAAGATGATCGCGTCATACTGTTGTGTCAGCTTGTCGTGATCGTCTTCGGGCCGCGCTGTCCACGCAACACGCATGGCCCCCATCGCTTCCGACAGGCGGACAAGCAGCGGCTTTTTCCCGACGCGATAGGCGATGAACTGCGGATGCGTCAAGCAGTTTATGAGCAGGCGGCTCGCCACAAACGACAGATGCCACGGCAAGCCCTTGATCGAATATCGCATCTGTTCGGAAAGCTGTCCGCGCAGTACCTCCGGCGCGTTCCGATAAAACCAACGCACGATATGCGGGTCGAAGCTCTCAACGCAGTATGCCCCGCCATATGTCAGCAGCATCTCGCGCGTCAAACGGCACAACGTCCCGACATCGCCGCCGGTCTTGAGCTCAACGATCATCGGAATGCGTCCAGCGATCGTATCAAGCACCTCGGCGAACAACGGTATCGTATGCTCTGTCCCGAATAGGCGCATCTGCTGCAGTTCCTCAAAAGAATACGCATCGACCCGTGCGTCAACGCCGCAGGCCCGCAGCAGCGTGTCGTCATGAAACACCACGATCTGCTTGTCCCGCGTGAGCTGCACGTCGAGCTCCACGCCGTATCCGGCTTCCGCCGCCGCACGGAACGCGGCAAGCGAATTCTCCGGAACGGTCTGATCCTTCTCATATAAACCGCGATGCGCGAACGTACGGTGCTCAAACAGCGCTCTCTGTGCGTCCGTACTGCGTCCGGGCCTGACCGCCAAAACGATGAGGAGCAAAATCAAAACGATCAGTACAAGAAGCAACCACATAAACGCATCCCTCCAATGCTTGTTATTATACGCCGAATGCGGTAAGATGTATAGAAGCAAGACAAATCCCGCAAGCTTTTTACTGACATCGAAGGAGTATGGCCGCATGAAACTCAATTATAAAAGAACGATCTTTGTTGGATTCGCCTTTTTCCTGATCTGCACCTTTTGGCAGGCTTACGACACCATCATTCCGAAGATCCTTGTTGATCAGTTCGGCATGTCGCAGGCAGGCTCCGGCGTGGTCATGGCACTGGACAACATTCTCGCGCTGTTCATGCTTCCGCTGTTCGGCGCGATATCCGACCGCTGCACAAGCCGGCGCGGCCGTCGAACGCCCTTCATTATTATCGGTACGATCGTCGCTTCCGTGATGCTCGTTGTTCTGTCCTTTGTGGACAACAAACAGCTTTCCAACATTGCGGACGTTTCCGTCATTGACGATCCCGCTTCGCTCGCCGCGCTGTACGAGGCGGAGCAGGACAACGCCCTCAAAACGCCGGACGGTACGGAGTTCGTTCTCAGCGAACGCTTTTCCTCCGAAGAATTTTCCGCGATTCGGAGCCAGATCGAGCAAAACGGCAAGCTCGTCACGAACCCGGATTATACGAACTACGTCGTTCCCGCGCGTCAGAACTATGCCTGGCAATGTACGGCCAAAGCGCCCGGAACCCTCGTTCTATTCCTCTGCATCCTGCTCGTCATTCTCATTGCAATGGCGATCTTCCGTTCGCCGGCCGTTGCGCTCATGCCGGATGTGACGATCAAGCCTCTGCGCAGCAAGGCAAATGCCGTCATCAATCTCATGGGTACGGCGGGCGGCATCATCGTTCTTGCCCTCGGCATGGCGTTCGCAACCGGCAGTATCAGGAACTCGCTCATGAGCTACACCGCGTTCTTCTCCATCGTGGCGGGTATCATGCTCGCGGCGCTCGGCGTATTTCTGTGGCAGGTCAATGAGCCGAAATTTGCAGCCGAAATGGAAGCGGAAAGCAAGAAATACCACATCGATGAAACGCCCGGAGACGAAGCCGCAAAGGGGGACCGCAAGCTCTCCCGCGGCGAATTGGCTTCTCTGCTGCTCATTCTCGCCTCCGTTGTGTTCTGGTTCATGGGATACAACGCCGTAACGTCGAAATACTCGGTCTATGCGGGCAAAGTGCTGTCGCTCGACTATAACAGCACGCTTATGATCGCAAACGTTGCGGCGATCATTTCCTATCTGCCGGTCGGCTTTGTCGCAAGCAGGATCGGTCGTAAAAAGACCATTCTTGCGGGTATCGTCATGCTGGCGTCCGCCTTCTTTGTGGCGTCCTTCCTGCGCGAGGGCAGCAGCGCGCTGCTCATGAACTGCATGTTCGCGCTCGCGGGCATCGGCTGGGCGACGATCAACGTGAACAGCTTCCCGATGGTGGTCGAGCTGTCCCGCGGCGGTGACGTCGGCAAGTACACCGGCTTCTACTATACCGCCAGCATGGCGGCACAGACCGTCACGCCCTGGTTTTCCGGCATGTTTATGGACAGGATCGGTCTTACGACGCTCTTCCCCTATGCCACAATCTTTGTCGCGCTCGCATTTGTGACCATGCTCTTTGTTCGTCACGGCGACAGCCGCCCGGCGCAGGTCGAGAGCCGGCTTGAGGCTTTTGCGGACAACGACTGATCCGCCGCCTCCCGCTGCAGGCGGCAAGGGCGCAGTCCGGCTTTTTAAGCGAATGCTACATATATCGGCTTTACTGGTACGCCTATTTCTTCCAAAGACCGCAGCACTCGTGAGGTATTCGGAGATTATATCGACATCTACGATTTGAAACAGATACCTTTGAACCGGATACTTTGGATATTACATTCTTACACAGAGGAGTGATTGGTGTTTCAAAGGTTGGATATGTTCTGTAAAGCGAGGTGTGATTGAATGGACGATAACGAAATCAAAAAGCGGCTTGCCAGTCGTGCTGCTGAATATATGATGTTCAAGGACGATGAAGAAGATACCGAAGCTCCGTCGGATACTT
>OHNJ01000049.1_pt1 | contig 39105 bp, 26 predicted proteins | sample 1569611 | NCBI WGS metagenome assembly OHNJ01 (sample SAMEA3879607, study PRJEB24766) | human gut metagenome | biome: human-associated habitat; feature: feces | place: USA | collected 1985/1987
GTGAATGAAACGCAGCGTAGCAGCGCTACGCTAAGTGGAATGAACGGACGCCAGAGGGGAAAAGGCGCAAGCAGATGGCGCAGGTGAATCTGGAAATAGTATAAAAATGGCATACTGCGCAAAGCCGCAGGACGCTCCATGCAACGCCCTTACGACGCGCATGGAGCCAATACAGTCATCAAAATCACGGTTTTCACCCCGCTTTTATGCGTTCAGTGTGTAGATGCGGCTGATTTCGCCGTCAATGTCACTCCGGCTGTCCAGATAGGTGCAGCCGTATTTTTCGTACACATTCGCGTGGTCGGTTGCGATATAGACGCGGTTTTCCCCATTCTGTCTGGCGATTTCTGCCAGTTCGTGCAGCAGCTTTCCGGCAATTCGCTGATGGCGGTACGCGGGGAAGGTGTACACGAAGCCGCACCACGGGTGGAGTTCCGGTGCATCCACGCAGTCGCGGTCGGTCAGCGTCGCAAAGGCGGCGATTTGGTCGCCCGCCATCAGAAAGTAGCAGTCGCCCGCACCGAGGGTGTGATGGAACTGTTCCTTTTCGAGCAGCTCCATCAGGAACTTCGCCGCGCCCCACTCGCAGGCGCGAAGCTGTGCGAGGAGTTGGGGCTGGTTAGGCGAAGTGAAGTAGGATGTCAGGTACATGGTGGATTTTCCTCCGATGGGTCAGTAGTGCTTGTGAATAAAGTCCGCAATGATTTGCAGCACGTCCTCCGTCCAGAAGGGCGCTCCGCCGTGGTTGACGCCTGCCAGCTCGATGTAATCCGCCTCGGCGCCGTTCTGCGTCAGGCGTTCGTAGAGCGTCCGGCTATGCGCGGCGCTGACCTGCGTGTCGCGGTCACCATGGAGCAGGAGAATCGGTGGAACGGCGCGGTCGGGCGCGAGATAGGTCTGTGCGCTGGCTTCCGCGAGTTTTTCCGGATGTTCCTGCAGGCAGGACACGCCCAGCAAATCCGCGGTCGGGCGGAAAGTCGCGGGCATATTGGCCGGAACGCCCTCTTTTGCGCAAAGGAACAAGTCGCTCGGCGCGGATTCCGCAATCACGCCGCAAATCGGGAAATTCAGCAGTTCCGACACATCCGCAATTCCCGCCGCCTGACGCAGCGCCGTCAGCAGCGCGATATGTCCGCCGGAGGAATTGCCCATGAGGAAGGTGCGCGCCATGTCGATATGGAACAGCTTCGCGAGTTGTTCTGCGATATAGTGGATGGCGCGGTGCACATCCTCTACCTGTGCGGGGAAAGGCGCGATTTTCGATTCGCGGTACTGCACGGATGCAACGGCGAATCCCCTTTCCGCAAGTTTTGCCAGTGCGGGGATGCTGTTGTACATTTCCTGCCGATACCATGCGCTGCCAGGGAGAAAGACAATCAGCGGCACGGTTTCGCCGTCTGGCCAATGCGGGCGGTACGGGATGATGAGCTGCATTTTCCGCTGCGTTTCGCCGTAGGTGGCGTAGGCAACATCGGGGACGTAGAGGTATTCGAGGGTATCGAGGGAGACGGTGCGGGTCTGGCGCATGATGAGGATGTCTCCTTTCCGGCTATCGGGTCGCGCCCATTCGGCGCGACAATATGCGAGTAGTGGATAGAGCAGCTTGAGGGCGCTCCTGCGGGAGCGCGAAGTTACAACTGCTGCGCTGAAAGCGCTTCGCTGTTCAGCGTTCGTGGATTGGAGTTGGTCGCTTTTCCTCTACCGGTCACACGTCCAGCAGTTGGGGCGTTGCCCCAAACCCCACCAGAGGCGCCGCCTCTGGACTCCGCAAGGGGCATTGCCCCTTGACCCTTTTTTCGGCGCCCGGCTTGGTCGCTTTTCCCCTACTCCGCTTTTATGCGGCTTTATGCCTTTGCCATCGCCCCATCCAAAATCTCCAGCCCCTGTTCCTCCTGGAACTGATTCGTATACAGCTGATAATAATACCCCTGTTTCGCAATCAGCTGCTGATGCGTCCCATCTTCCGTAATCTTGCCATTCTGAATCACCAGAATCCGATCCGCCGAGCGAATCGTAGAGAGTCGATGCGCAATGATGAAGCTCGTCCGCCCCGCCAGCACCTTCTGAATCGCGTGCTGAATCAGCTGTTCCGTCTCCGTATCGACCGAGGACGTGGCTTCGTCCAGCACGAAAATAGACGGGTTCGTCAGAATCGCGCGGGCAAAGGAAATCAGCTGCTTCTGACCGGTGGAGAGGCGGTTGCCGCCCTCGCCGACGTCCGCCTGATAGCCATCCTTCATGTTGCGGATGAAGGGTTCCGCGCCGACCATGCGGGCGGCTTCCGCCACTTCCTCGTCGGTGGCATCGGGGCGGCCGTAGCGGATGTTATCCGCAACCGTGCCGGAGAAAAGGTGCGGCGACTGCAGGACGTAGCCGAGGTTGGACTGAAGCCACAGCTGACTGCGCGTGCGGTAATCCGCGCCGTCGATGAGGATTTTGCCCTCCGTCGGCTCATAGAAGCGGCAGACGAGGTTGACGATGGTGGACTTGCCGCTGCCGGTTTCGCCGACAAGGGCAATGGTCTGCCCGTGCTGGATGTGCAGGTTGAAGTGTTCCAGCACCTTTTCGCCCTCTTTGTAGCGGAAGGTGACGTCCTCGAAGTCAATGTCGCCGATGAGCTTGGGCCAGTTTTCGGTCTTGGGGTGGAAATTGTCGCCGTATTGCACCACCACTTCGGGAGAATCCACAATATCGGGTTCCGTTTCCAGCAGGCTGATGACGCGCTCCGCCGCCGCCTGTGCGGATTGCAGTTCCGCGAAGATGCGGGCAATATCGCGCACGGGCTGGAAGAAGCTGACGGTGTAGTTGATGAACATGGTCAGCGTACCGACGGTCATAGCGACGCCGAAAACGTGCGTGCCGCCGATGACGCTGTTGCCGCCCTGCCAGAGCGCATACGCCGTCGCCAAAGACCCCAGCGACACAACGATGGGCAGAAAGAGGTTCGACAGCGTCGCCGCGCGGATGGACGCGGAACGCATGGAGGCGGAAACCGTCTCAAATTCCTGGATGTTCAGTTCTTCGCGCACAAGGGTTTTCGTCGTCTTTGCGCCGTTGATGCCCTCATTGAAGCCCGCGGTAATCTGGCTGTTGTTCTTGCGCACCTGACGATACGCCGCGAGAATCGCCTTCTGGAACTTCCAGCTGATGACGGCCAGCGGCGGCAGCACCAGCATGACAATCAGCCCCAGCCGCCAGTTGATGGTCAGCATCCGCACGGCGCAGGCAACCAGATACACCGCGCCCCAGCACAAGTCCACCAGCGACCAGCCGATGGTGTCCGCAAGGCGCTGCGTGTCGTTGGTCAGGCGGGACATGAGGTATCCTACGGGCATCCGGTCGTAGTAGGAGAAGGGCAGTTCCTGCAGTTTCTGGAAACCGAGCTTGCGAATCAGGTAGCACGTTCCGGTTTCGACAATGCCGCACTGCCGCAGAAAGCCGAAAATCGTCGCCACTTGCACCGCCGTCAGCAGCGCATACGCTACGACGAACCCAACCAGCCCGGCCGTGCTGTGGTTAGCAATGAACACGTCAATCGCGTAGGCATTCATGTTCGGCATAATCACGTCGATGATTGCAGAAACCGCCATGAAAAGCACAACCGCAATCAGGTTCTTGTGGTACGGCTTTGCAACCTTGATGAGCTTGCGCCACAGGGAGAGATCAAATCGTTTGGTATAATCCTGTTCCTGAAAGGACTGCATATCAGTTCACCCCTTCTGCCGCCTTGGCCTGCGTCAGTTCTTCCTCCAAGGCGTTCTGGATGCTGTTGATGCGCTGGTACAGGCCCGGCTGGCTGCACAGCTCAGCGTGCGTGCCCTGCTGCGTAATCTGCCCGTTTTCCAGCACGAGGATGAGGTCAGCCTGCGAGAGCGTCGTCACGCGGTGGCTGATGATGAGGGTGGTCACGTCCTTCTGCTCGTGTCGGAGGGCAGCGCGAATCTGCGCGTCCGTCTCGGTATCCACGGCGGAAAGGGAGTCGTCGAAGATGAGGATGTTGTTGTCCTTGAGCAGCGTGCGCGCGATGGCGATTCGCTGCTTCTGTCCGCCGGAGAGCGTCACGCCGCGTTCGCCCACGACCGTCTCCCAGCCCTTATCCGCCTTGGCAATAAAGGCGGATGCGCTGGCGATATCCGCCGCGTGTTCAATGCGTTCCGCCTCCTGCTCCGGCGCGGTGATGCCCACGTTCTCCCGGATGGACTTGGAGTACAGGAACGACTCTTGCAGAATCAGACCGACGTGTGCGCGCAGATATTTGCGGTCAATCTGCTGAATATCCACGCCGCCGATGGTGATTTTGCCGCTCGTGGGCGTATACAGCCGCTGCAGCAGGTACATCATGGTGGATTTGCCGCTGCCCGTGCCGCCCAGCACTGCCGCCGTCTTGCCCGCGGGGATGGTGAAGGACACGTCGCGCAGCACCGGCACGTTATCATCCGGATAAGCGAAGGACACATGGTCAAACACAATGTCGCCGTGCAGGTCGGGCTTCAGGGCGTTCGGCTCATCCGGCTCGGCCTCCTCGTGCAGAATCGCCTGCACGCGCTTCATCGAGACCATTGCCTTGCCCGCGTCGGACAGAGTGCGGCCCAGCTGGCGAATCGGGAAGAGCAGCATCCCCAGCGTGGAGGTGAAAACAATCAGCGTACCGACGGTAATCCAGCCGTTGCAGGCGTAGATGATGCAGACCACCAGTGTCAACAGCGTCTGCGTCATGCTGATGGCGTCACCGCCGCCCCAGTAGATGGCGAGCAGTTCATTCAGACGGAGGTTCTTTTTGCGCAAATCGTTGTTCACGCGGTCAAACTTCTCCACCTCGCGCTCCTGCTGTCCGAAGGCGCGCACGACGCGGACGCCGGAGAGGTTCTCCTGCAAAACGGCGTTCAGCACACCGTCCGCTTCGTCCGCCACCTCAAAGGACTTATGCACCATTTTGAAGAACCACGTCGCGAAGCAGAACAAAGGCGGCACAAGAATCAGGCTGTAGAGCGTAATCGGCACGGAGCGCGGCAACAGGATGCTCATGGCGATAACGACCATCAGCACCGTATTGACGACTTCCATCACCTGAACCGCCAGAAAGCGGCGAATCGTATCCACGTCAGACGTGCAGCGCTGAATCAGTTCGCCCGCCTGCGCTTTAACGTGGTACGCAAACGGCAGGTGCTGCAAGTGGCGATAGAGGTCATTGCGCAGTTTGCGGGCGATATTTTCACTCGCAATCGCGGAAGAACGACCTTTTATGAACGTGAACACGCCGTTGACGACGTTCATCAGGATGAGCGCCAGCGCGGGAATCCACAGATTTTGGCGGAGGAAATCGCGTCCGCCGAGGGCGTTAATCGGGTTCATAAGGAAATCCGGCATTGTGAACGGCTCGCTGCCCAGTATGCTGTCCACGATTTCGGAGAGCAGCAGCGGCGTTAAAAAGCCGATGATGACCATCATGATGGTCGCAATGAGTGCCCAGAGGAAATGCGTCCAGTTCTGCCCGATGAGGGAGAGCATTGCGCCGAACGGGGTCTGTTTCTTCTTTGGTTTCGTTGTGGTGCGCTGCGTAGGAAATCACTCCTTTCAAGAGAGACAAAGTGGTTGATGACTCATAACTGCCCATTGTATGCTTTTTTCGAAAAGGGTACGAAAAAAGCACCATCCGTCTGAATGCAAACGGCTGGTGCTGCACACAAAACGCATGGTAACAGGAAAAGAGCGTGGAATTTTCCTATTACGGGCGCATATGGGCAGAAAGAGCCGTCGCAGTCAGTCCATTGGCACGGGATACAAGGGGTAAAATCATCATGGTCATTGCGAGGGCCTCCTTTCTGCATAATTTTGATTTTGTTGTGCTTCTCGCAAGCACGCAAGAAACAGTGTAGTCGAAAGTCAAGGTTTTGTCAAGGGGCAAATGGCGGTTTTTTCAAATATTCATCCCATCTTGCGCAGGATTCCCGTTCTCCCAGTCCCAAACCGCCTTTTCAATCAAGTCGGCAGCATTGGCGCAGCCGTGTTCATTGCGCAGGGCCTCCCCGATGCACGCCGCGTTGCGCGTGTATTCCGGGTTGCTGATGAGTGCGCGCAAGCCCTCCGCCAGATTCTCTGCCGTCAGCTTATCGCGCGGAATCGCTTTCGGGCCGCACCCGGCGGCGTACACCCGCTCCGCCCAGAACGGCTGATCGCCCCCAAACGGCACGACGAGCGTCGGCAGCGCATGGCGCAGGCTGGTCGCGGTCGTCCCCGCGCCGCCGTGATGCACCGCCCCTGCCATATGCGGGAACAGCCAGTCATGCGGCACACTTTTCACATAGAAGATGTTCGCATCTTTTGTCTTTGCTTCCTGCTGACCCCAGCCCAGTGCCACCACCGCCCGCACGCCGGACAATTTCACCGCCTGCCGGATGATTTCCGCCAGTTCACCCATGTCGCCCGACACCATCGACCCAAAGCCGATGTACACCGGCTCGTCGCCCGCGCGCAGGAACTCCGCCAGCGCCGGGTCAGGCGTGTAGTCCACCGGGCGCTCATCCCACCAGAAGCCGGACATGTGGATGTTGTCCGCCCAATCCTCCGGGCGCGGCACGAGCGTCGGGCTCATGGCGTAAATCACGGGCACTTGCTTGCCCTTCACGTCATAATCCGGTCTCAAGCGAACGCGGCGCTTCGCCATGTCGTTCTCCTTGCGCCAATCCGAGAGGTAGCGGTGCTCCAGCGCCGAAATCAGCAGATACCCGATGCGGTAGCTCAGCACATTCCACCACTTGCCGAGCTTGCGGAACGGCGCGGATGAAATTGGCATATCCTTGCACGGATCCATCGGGAAATACTGCGTCTGGATGCACGGAATATCGTACTTCTCCGCAATCGAATAGAACATCGTCCCGAAGAACGTGCAGACGATGGCTTCCGCGCCCTCCGCGCAGTGCAGCAAATCATCCAGCAGCATCGGCGCAATATCGCGGATGCCCTTCTCAAACTCCTTCAAGTACCGCACGCCCACCGCGTCCGGCTGGAGCAGCCGCCCCATCATATCCACCACGTCGCCGGAAATGGAATAGAAGGACATTCCCGCTTCCTCAATCATGCCCTGAAACGGCGCAAACGCCGCAATCGTCACCTCATGCCCCCGCTCGTGAAGCTCCCGTCCCAGCAGCATGTACGGCCGCACGTCGCCCGTCGAGCCGAGCGTTATCATTGTGATTTTCATCATTACCTCCTGTTTTGCAGGCATTACTCATATATCTGAATAAATTGCTTTTCCCGCAGAGAATTTCGCGTCTGCGGACGCGACAAGGGGGCTTTGCGGTCGCCCCCTTGACCCCTTCGCTCGCCCTCCGGAAGTTACAGTATGGTTATGTTTGTTTTAGTGTACAAAAGGTACACTAACTAAAAACTTCCGATAAAATTCAAGTATGGGAGTGTGCACTCCGAAGGTTTCCAAAGGGCGATCGGAAAGCCCTTTGGTCGCCTCCGCAGAGGCGAAACCCCTGCAACAATAAAAATCAAGTATGCAGAAGAAACCAAAAGCGCCATCAAGCGCGCTTGCTTCCCGTCGCACACGGGTCGTGCCACCCCTGCGGCACTTGCACCCGGAAGCCCTCGAATGCGCTTTCCGCATCCGCCTTCACCACGCAGTGCGGCGTATACACATGCCGCATCCCATCCTGCATCCGCGCCATACACCACTGCGCCAAGTCCACCGCCAGCGAATTCCCTTCCGCCAGCGGCACAAATGCATCCCGCCGCACCAAAAAGCACATTGGCGAAACCGCCGTGACATTGTAGCTGGTTCGGTTCATGCCGTGCCATCCGCCCGCTGAGACTGGCAAGCCGCGATTCCGCGACCACACTGTGCCGTCCGGCAGAATGTCGTATCCGGCATGAAGCACCCGATTGCGCGCATCCGCCACCAGCGGCGTCACCGCGCACACATCCGGGCGCTGGGCGTACATCATCATCTCCCGCAAGCCGTCCGCATCAGGCTCCGCCGTGTCTCCCCACAGGAACAGCAGCATGTCCGCCGACGAATCCGCCGCCAAGCGGTTCACATCCGCCGCGGACGCATCCCGCGCCAGCCGCAGTGCCGCAACGGTAAAATCCCCCACGTTGTACCGCAGCCGCAGCACGCCGTCCTCCACCCGGCACGTTCCCGGAAACCCGGTGCGGCGCATACTTTCCTCCACCGCCCGCGCCGCCGCGTCCAGGCAAACCGCCAATTTCGTGTGGCTCATTGACCCCCGCAGCGTCCGCCAGTGGTACAGCACGCGCGGAATGTGGATGACGCCGTCCGCCCGTTCGCACGCGCGGAGCAGCAAATCGTGATCCTGCGACCCGTCGAACGCCGGTCGTAATCCGCCGATGGCATCCAGCAGCGTCCGCCGAATCACCGACAAATGGCAGATATAGTTGCCGGAGCGCAGATTGTCCGGGCAGAAATCCGGCTTGCGGTGCGCATCAACATGAATCGCGCCGTGGGCGGTCAGCTTATCCTCATCGGTGTAGAGCACGTCGGGGTGGTGCGCGTCGATGGCTTCCGCAATCCGCCAGAGCGCATCTGGCGCAAGCACATCGTCGTGGTCGCACAGGGCGATATACTCCCCCGTCGCCATTTTAATCGCGCGGTTCGTGTTGCCGGATATGCCCGCGTTTTCCGCCCCAAACGCGATGTGGAATCGGCTGTCCCGCACGGCGATTGCTTCCAGCGCCTTTCGCGTCTCGGCGGACGTGCTGCCGCCATCGTACAGGCAGGCTTCCCACGCGCCGTGCGTCTGGGCAAGCAGCGAATCCGCCAGCGCGCGGAGGAATTTCGGGCGCGTGTTGAACACGGGGACGACGACGCTGATGCACACGTTCGGGAAGGGTTGCGCGCGCTGTGCCGCCAGTTCGCGCTTGGATGCTTTCTCCCGCCGGAATCGCCATTCGTCCCGTAGCAGCACCCGTGCCGCCAGCATTTCGCCCGCGCGGTGCAGCGTGTACCCCGCGCCATGCATCCGCACATACGCCCGAACCCGTTCCGCCCACTGCACGCGCGTCCCTCCCGCCGACTTTCCTGCCCTCATCATACCATGCGCCGCGGGTTTTGTAAAGCACCGGGCGATTTTCTGCCAATTCGGCACATTTTTCGCAAAACCGCTTGACAAACGCCCGAAAAAGTGCTAAACTAAATCTCGTTCCGGCAATCCCGGACGAACCGCATAGGGGCATGGTGTAATGGTAACACGTGGGTCTCCAAAACCTTTGTTGAGGGTTCGAGTCCTTCTGCCCCTGCCAGAAAAGCATCTGATGATTCAGGTGCTTTTTTTGTTGCGTTCAGCAAAAAAATAGGGGGATGCGCTCACCTATTGCCGCGCATTCCCCCATGATTAAACCATCCGCTCAAAATCCACGCCATCATACCCAGCGCCGCGAAACCCCACAATCACGCGGCTGTATCGCCCGTAAATGACCGTCACCGGCGATTGCTCCGAGCGCGCCATCACCCGCATCAGGGCCTCCCGGCGCTTGTCACCGCACGCGGACAGCAGACGCAGTTTCTGTCCGTCCAGCGTAACGGCAATTACGCAGCATGACATCACATGTGCCAGTTCCGGTGCACCTTCACAGCTCATGAATGCACCTCGCACGCTGTTGGGGAGTATCACCTGCTGAATCCGCACCGACTGTTCGACAAAGCGCTGCTTCCGTTCCTCATAGCGGGAGAAAATCGCCACGCAGGATTTGCCGATAGCTATGGACGCCAGCATAGCCATCAGCATCAGCAGATAGGCGATATTCCGGGACGCTGGCTCCGTTGTTTCGCACCACAACCACAGCAGAAGGAGCACGATGCAGAGAATCAGCACCATCAGCCGGAAGTTGCGCCCTTCCCAGCGGTATGGGGCATATGCCCGGCGGATTTTCCGTGCGTCGAGGGATGCGGGGCGCGGGGCGGATTTTTGCTTCATGGATATGCAAACTCCTTTCTGGTGGTATTCTGATGGTATGATAGCACAATTTTCAATCGTCGTCAATTGTGCGCAAATGCAAACGCGCCCGCCGACTTTTCCTCCGACGAGCGCGTTTATACTATTTGGGGCTCTACTCCCGAATTCAGTGCAGGACTTGCTGGACACCCCAGTTATCACATTTACACAAATGAGGCGGTCAGCCGCCGAGTTGTGCGGTGTTGCTTTGAATTACTTCTTATTCTTCTGCTCCACCATCGCCTTGACCTTCAGCGGCAGACCGAGCAGGTTGATGAAGCCCGCAGAATCCTTGTGGCTGTACAGGTCGTGGCTGTCGCCGAAGGTGGCGATTTCCTCCATGTACAGGCTGTTCGGCGACTTCACGCCCGCGTTGATGCAGTTGCCCTTGTACAGCTTCAGCTTCACCGTGCCGTTGACCGCCTGCTGCGTGCTGTCCACAAACGCGGAGAGTGCCTCGCGCAGGGGCGTGTACCACATGCCGTCGTACACCAGCTCCGCGAACTTGCTCGCGACCAGCTCCTTGTAGTGGCTGGTGGCGCGGTCAAGCGTGATGGATTCGAGGATGCCGTGTGCGGCGTAGAGCATCGTTCCGCCGGGGGTCTCGTACACGCCGCGGGACTTCATGCCCACCAGACGGTTCTCCACCAAATCCGCGCAGCCGACGCCGTTGCGGCCCGCGATTTCGTTCGCCTTCGTCAGCAAATCCACCGCGTCCAGCTTTTCGCCGTTGATGGCGACCGGCACGCCCTTCTCGAAGTCCACCGTGACGTATTCGGGCTGATCAGGCGCCTTTTCGGGCGTGACCATCGTCAGCAGCAGGTCTTCCGGCGGCTCGTTCCACGGATCTTCCAAATCCGCGCCCTCGTGGCTGATGTGCCAGATGTTGCGGTCCATCGAATACGGGCGATCCTTCTTCACTGGGACGGGGATGCCGCGCTTTTCGGCGTAGTCAATTTCCTCCTCGCGGGTCTTGATATCCCAGATACGCCACGGTGCGATAATCTGCATGTTCGGGTCGAACGCCTTGATGGTCAGCTCGAAGCGGACTTGGTCGTTGCCCTTGCCGGTGCAGCCGTGGCAGATGGCAGTGCAGTTCTCCTTGTGAGCGATTTCGACGAGGCGCTTGGCAATCAGCGGCCGTGCGAAGGACGTGCCCAGCAGGTACTTGCCCTCGTAGACCGCGCCCGCCTTGAGCGTCGGCCAAATGAAGTCCTCGACGAACTCCTTGCGCAGGTCTTCGATGTACAGCTTTTCCGCGCCGCACTTCTTCGCCTTTTCGTGGAGGGGCTCCAGCTCTTCGCCCTGCCCGACGTCGCCCGCAACGCAGACCACGTCGCAGTCATAATTTTCCTTCAGCCACGGCACGATAATCGAGGTATCCAGACCACCGGAATAAGCCAGCAATACGCGCATCTTCGCCATAACAATCGACTCCTTTATCTTCATCCTGATTTTCATCATTTTTGTGTCCGTCTGCCGGACAAGATGGATTATACACCAAGATGAATAAAAATGCAATAGGTCTGCATAAATTTTCTCGGATTTTTTTTCGGAGGGATGATGCAGTGCCTGAATTGTTACCTACTTATATGATGATGGCTTATGCCGCGCGAACTTCCTCCGCCTGATTGCGGCGCGGGGACGTTGCTCCGACGCTCCCCAAATAGCGAATCCGCGTTCTTGTCCCCTTCGCCCATCTATCCGCCATTCCATTCATCCCGTTCCGAAAACGTATTAAATTGTGAAAAAAATATCGTTAAAATCGTGTCAGCCACTTGACAAGAGCTTAACAATCTGCTACACTGTTCTCGTCACCCCGACAAACACCGACATTCCCCGTTCGCGGGCACATCCCCGCAGGACGGATGAAGCATAAGGAGAGAGTATCATGGCGAAAGAGTATCCGATCGTCGATAACGTGGAGAGCTTCGAGGCGGCCCTCGCCCGCGTCCGCGCGGCACAGAAGGTCTATGCGACCTACACGCAGGAGCAGGTGGACAAGATTTTCAAGGCAGCTGCCCTCGCCGCGAACAACATGCGCATCCCGCTGGCGAAGATGGCGGTGGAAGAAACCGGCATGGGCTTGGTGGAAGATAAGGTCATCAAGAACCACTACGCCGCTGAATACATCTACAACGCCTACAAGGACACGCAGACCGTCGGCGTGCTGGAGCGCGACGAAGCATTCGGCATGATGAAGGTTGCAGAACCTATCGGCGTTGTCGCGGCGGTCATCCCGACCACCAACCCCACGTCTACCGCCATTTTCAAGACGCTGATTTGCCTCAAGACCCGCAACGGCATCATCATCTCTCCCCATCCGCGCGCGAAGAAGTCCACCATCGCCGCCGCGAAGGTTGTGCTGGAAGCCGCTGTGGCTGCCGGCGCGCCCGAAGACATTATCTCGTGGGTCGATGTTCCCTCGCTGGAGCTGACCAACATGGCGATGAAGGAAGCTGACATCATCCTTGCCACCGGCGGCCCCGGCATGGTCAAGGCGGCGTATTCCTCCGGCAAGCCTGCCCTGGGCGTCGGCGCTGGCAACACGCCCGCGATTATCGACGAATCTGCTGACGTGAAGGTGGCCGTCAACTCCATCCTGCACTCCAAGACGTTCGACAACGGCATGATCTGCGCGTCCGAGCAGTCCACCATCGTACTGGACAGCATCTACGACGCGGTGAAGGCGGAGTTCGCCAAGCGCGGCGCGTACTTCCTCGAAGGCGAAGAACTGGACAAGGTGCGCAAGACCATCATCATCAACGGCGCGCTGAATGCCAAGATCGTCGGTCAGAAGGCGCACACCATTGCCAAGCTCGCGGGCGTGGACGTGCCGGAAACCGCCAAGGTGCTGATTGGTGAAGTCGAATCCGTGGATATTTCTGAAGAGTTCGCGCATGAGAAGCTCTCTCCCGTACTGGCGATGTACCGCGCCAAGGACATCGACGATGCGTTCGACAAGGCGGAACACCTGATTGCTGACGGCGGCTACGGCCACACCTCTTCTATCTACCTGAACGCCGTCACCCGCAAGGATTTGATTGACCGCTTCGCCGCGCGCATGAAGACCTGCCGTATCCTCGTCAACACGCCTTCCTCTCAGGGCGGCATCGGCGACCTGTACAACTTCATGCTGCGTCCGTCGCTGACGCTGGGCTGCGGCTCGTGGGGCGGCAACTCCGTCTCTGAGAACGTCGGCGTCAAGCACCTGCTGAACGTCAAGACTGTTGCCATCCGGAGGGAGAATATGCTGTGGTTCCGTGCGCCTGAAAAGGTCTACCTCAAGAAGGGTTGCCTGCCTGTCGCCCTGAATGAACTCAAGGCAGTTATGGGCAAGAAGCGCTGCTTCATCGTCACCGACGCGTTCCTGTTCAAATCCGGCTTCACCAAGGCGATTACCGACAAGCTGGATGAGCTGGGCATCGTCCACACCACGTTCTACGATGTTGCGCCCGACCCGTCCCTCGCCTGCGCGAAGGAAGGCGCAAAGGCCATGACCTCCTTCCAGCCGGACTGCATTATCGCCATCGGCGGCGGTTCCGCGATGGACGCCGGCAAGATTATGTGGGTCATGTACGAGCATCCGGAAGTGGACTTCCTCGACATGGCAATGCGCTTCATGGATATCCGCAAGCGCGTGTACACCTTCCCGAAGATGGGTGAAAAGGCGTACTTCATCGCCGTCCCGACCTCCGCTGGCACGGGCTCCGAAGTCACTCCGTTCGCCGTCATTACCGATCAGGACACCGGCGTGAAGTACCCGCTGGCGGACTACGAGCTGCTGCCGAAGATGGCGATTGTGGATGCTGACATGATGATGTCCGCGCCGAAGGGCTTGACCTCCGCCTCCGGTATCGATGCGCTGACCCACGCGCTGGAAGCCTACGCCTCCATGCTGGCGACGGACTTCACCGACGGTCTGGCGAAGCAGGCGGCTCAGCTGATTTTCGAGTATCTGCCCGCGTGCTACGACAACGGTCAGAACGAACCGGTTGCCCGCGAAAAGATGGGCAACGCAGCCACGATGGCTGGCATGGCGTTCGCGAACGCGTTCCTCGGCGTCTGCCACTCCATGGCGCACAAGCTGGGCGCGTTCCATCACCTGCCGCACGGCATCGCCAACGCGTTGCTGATTGAGCTGGTCATCCGCTACAACAGCGCCGAAGTTCCCACGAAGATGGGCACCTTCCCGCAGTACGCCTATCCGCACACGAAGCGCCGCTACGCTGAATTCGGCGAGTACCTCGGCTTCAAAGGTGCGAATGACGACGAGACGGTGGAGAACCTGATTCGCAACATCCATGCCCTGAAAGAGCGCGTCGGCATCAAGAATACGATCCGCGACTACGGCGTGGACGAAGAGAAGTTCCTCGCGACGCTGGACGAAATGTCCGAGCAGGCGTTCGACGACCAGTGCACCGGCGCGAACCCGCGCTACCCGCTCATCAGCGAAATCAAGGAAATGTATCTGAAGGCGTACTACGGCGAGTAATGCGCCATTCTCCCCGGCTTGGCAGGAATGCTTCTGCTGGGCCGGGCATTTTTGAGCACAAAAAATTTTGTCCGCTTGCAGGAATGTCGTATTTGGGCGGCGAATAGATATTCAGGACAAATATCGACTTCATGATGAGGTCGTCTCCCCCAATCAACACGCGGAAGAAGTAAGCAGTCGTCACCAACTCAATCGCGCGGAAGGGTCAAGGGAGGAACTCCCTTGCGGAGTCCAGAGGCAGAGCCTCTGGCGCCTCTCCCCCAATAAACATGAACCATATAGAAGGAGGTTTCCCTATGGATTTGACGCATGTGATTGCCGAGCGGGAAAATAAGAAGATTTACCGCGACGGCGCCAAGGCCATCAAGGTGTTTGCCGAAGGGTACAGCAAGGCGGACATTCTGAACGAAGCGCTGAACACGGCGCGCGTGGAAGAGACGGGCCTACCGATTCCGAAGCTCCTTGCTGTTGACACGGTGAACGGTCAATGGGCGATTACGACGGAGTTCATTGAAGGCGACACGCTGGCGGCGCTGATGGCGGCGCATCCGGAAAAGGAAGACGAGTACCTGAACCTGTTTGTGGACATTCAGATGAAGGTTCACGCCTGCACCTGCCCGATGCTCAACAGCCTGACGGAGAAGATGCAGCGCAAGATTTCCGCCACCGACCTCGACGCGACCACCCGCTACGAGCTGCACACCCGCTTGGCGAGTATGCACGTCCACAAGAAGGTCTGCCACGGCGACTTCAACCCGTCCAACATCATCATCGCCCCCGACGGACAGTGGTACATCCTCGACTGGTCGCATGCCACGCAGGGCAACGCGTCCGCTGATGTTGCCCGCACCTACCTGCTCTTCGTCCTGGAAGGCAAGGAAGCGCTGGCGGAAAAGTACCTCTCCCTCTTCTGCAAGAAGAGCGACACCGCCAAGCAGTACGTCCAGCAGTGGATTCCGATCGTCGCCGCGAGCCAGTCCCTCAAGGGCAAGCCCGAAGAGCGCGACCTGCTCATCCGCTGGGCAAGCGTTTGCGAATACGAATAATCATCAAAGGGACTGGCTTCGGTCAGTCCCTTTTCTTGTGGGGAGATGGGAGCCTGCCATGTAACCATTTCCCCGCATTTGTTGAAATCTGCCACATTTGCAATTTGCCCTATGTAACCCACTTTTCATCCTCTTTTTTTCGTGGTATCATTATTATAAGAAGGGGGAATTTGCCCTTTTCAAACTTATCTGCCGCGATTGCTTGTCAACCGCCTCCACAATCAGCATGAATGAATTATACACGGCAAATACTGTCCTCAGCGTCTTCGCCATGGCGATTATGCTCTTTTCCCTGCGCGGCGACATCAGCCAATCCAAGATCCGAAATCTGCTCTGCGGCGACCTGTACGCCACCATCGCCATTTGCGCGCTGTGTGAGTGGTCGGGCGTGCAGATGGATGGCACGCCGCCCGCGCTGATTCCGCTGCATATCGCCGTCAAGACCATCGAACTTTCGCTTGCGCCGCTAATCGGGCTGTTCGCGGGCTGCATTATCCATCCCTGCCCGCGGAAAGTGGTGCATAGGCTGCTGTACCTTGCGTGCTTCCACGCGCTGCTGGTGCTGCTCTCGGCGTTCACGGGGCTGATGTTCTATGTCGATGCGCAGAATTTCTATCACCACGGGGCGCTCTACGCACTCTACATGCTCGCCTACGGGGGCAGCATGGTGTTCTTCCTCGTGCAGATTGGGTTCGCCTGCCGCGCCTACCAGTATACCGGCGGCACACAGCTGCTGCTCGCGACGCTGTTCGTGCTGTTAGGGCTGATGGTGCAGCTGTTCCTGCCGACGGTCAAAATCGACTGGATTACCATCAGCTGCGGTGCGCTGATGATGTCGAAATTCTCCAGCGACATGGTACTGCAAACCGACGGGCTGACGCAGCTTGTCAATCGCTTGGGCTACGAGCATTATCTGGCGCGCCTGCGCGTTCCTGCCACCATCCTGATGTTCGACGTTGACCGCTTCAAGGACGTCAACGACCGCCATGGGCACTTGATGGGTGACGCCTGCCTGCGGACGATTGCCGGCTGCATCCGCCGCGCGTACGGGAATTACGGGACGTGCTTCCGCATCGGCGGCGACGAGTTCTGCGTAATACTGACGCGGCGGAACGCGCAATACAACACCATGACGGAGATTTTCCAGCACCTGATGGATGCGGCGCGGGCGGAGAATCCGGTTCTGCCGACGGTATCGGTGGGCTGTTCGCATTTTAATCCGTCAACGGATGATTTGGCGGATTCCTTGGCGCGGGCGGACGCGCGGATGTATCAGAATAAGGAAGCGCATAGATAATAGCGCACAGAAATACCGCGGCGAAGTGAGATTTTCGCCGCGGTTTCGCTGATTGATGTTTAAATCACCATTTGTAATCGCCGCATTGCTTGCAGTAGTGCGCTTCCTTTGTATTTGTGAAGCCGCACCGCTTGCAAACCCAGTATTCCGGAATTGGCTCCTCCACTTTGGTGCGCTCGGAAGCGGGCGTTGTCAGGACTTGCTCCCCTGCATCGCCGTCATTCTTCAGCCCCTTATTCTGCCCAAGGTTTTTGTTGATTTCCTTCAGGATGTCGCGTTCCTTCAAGTCCGGCATTGCCGCCACCAGAATATAGGCAATCGCAAAGAAGAAGCAACTCCACTTCCACAGATTCTCGTCGTATCCCTTGTCATTCGCAATCTCGCCGGCTTTCGACGCCATGCAGTAGTTAATTACAAGGAGAACGACCGCGCCAATAAAATACCAAACTTCCTCGTTCATTTCTTTCACCCCCCTCGCTACTTTCCTGTATCATATCCGTTTTTTTCTATTTGTCAAGCATTTTCCTCAATTTTCACATATTTTTTCTGCAATGAAAAATCAGAATACAAAAACACGCATTCCACATTCGGAGTGCGTGCTTTTGTTGATATTACCGATTCACATATGCGTCGATTTCGTTCCGGCTGGAGATTTGCAGCTTCTCAAAGATGCTCTCCATGTACGACTTCACCGTGTTGACGGAAACGCCCATCAGCGCGGCGATTTCCTTATTGCTGCGTCCCTTCGCGGCAAGCATGGCAATCGAAAACTCGTAGGGTGTGAGCGCGTCGGTCACCTGCAGCGTCGACACGGGGTTGTGAATTTTCATCCACCCGCGGCTGAAGCGGTAGACCGACTGCACAATCTTGTTGTACGTTTCCGGCTCCTGCTTGCGCAGCGCGCGCTCCACCTGCCCCTGCAAAATGCCGTGATGCTCCACAAACGGGTGGATGTACCCCTCGCGGCTGGCGATGCTCCACGCGGCATCGAACTTCTGCTCCGCGCGTTCATCCTGCTTCAGGCTCATGCAAATCATGCACAGGACGATGTTGAGGTAGATGCTGTCAATTGGGTAGCGCGTGCCCGCCATCAGCAGGGCGGATTCGGCAATGCCCATCGCGTGTTCGTATTCGCGCCGGATGTAGAGCGCGTGGGCGATGGCGTACATGGCGAAATACTGCATTCCGGGCGGAAGAATACCGATAGCGGGGCGGATAGGGGTCAAGTCGAGCTTCTCGGAGTGGAAGAACACGCTGATGAGCGCGTCGGTAATGCTGCTGTACAGCCGCCACGAATCGTCGTTTGCGCGCTGTCCGTCCCGCTGAATCATTTCGAGATTCCGGCGGCACTTGGCGGCATCCCCCGTCTGCAGCATCGCCATCGTGTTGGTAATCAGCGCGGACAGGCGGATTTCGGGGCACTTGCTCGTCAGGTATTTCTCGCTGATTTCGCGGGCTTCCTCGTGTTCATCGCGGAAATAGTGGTGCAGGGCGCGGGCGATGTCGCGTTCCTCCTCGTCGTTCATGGTCAGCAGGAGATTCTGGAAGCCGTTGTCGCACGGGCGGGAAATCAGCGGCATATAGCACTTGGCCATCCGCGGGGGGATTTTTTCCTGCCCGCGCTGCCCGCTCTTGCGCAAATCCGCCGGATGCGGCGTATTCGCCGGAATCAGCCACCCGCCCGATTTCCGGATTGCCCCCTGAATCCGCCCGGTATTCAGGTAGTAATTCACCATGCGGATGGAAACGCCCCACAGCTCCGCTATTTCCTTTACGCTGAGGTAGTCCAATGCGCAGCCCCTCCTTGTTCTCCTTGTTTACGCTTACGGAATTGGCTCCCAAAGCATGGTCGCCGTTCGATTGCCATACGAGCCCTTGGGCAGCATGTAGGAGCGCGGCGTTCCTTCCACGCCGTCGATTTTCCAGCCTACAAAGGTATAGCCCGGGAGGTAGTAGGACGGGTCTTCTTCCGGTGTCCCGAAATAAACTTGGTTGTTGATGGTGTATTGAACCCAATTATATGCTTTGCCGTGGCTCACGTAGGTAATGGTGTACGTCGCCACACGCCACTCCGCCTTGTAAAGGCGGTCGCCGGTTGAGCCTGCGGGGATAATCATCGGCGTTGAAGGGAACTGACCGCTGCCATCGAGGACCCAGCCGGAAAATTCGTAGCCCGGACGGTCGGGAGGGATGGGCAGGGTGACGGAATCCTCCACGGTGTAGCGTATCGAAGCTATGACTGCGCCGCCGTTCGTGACCAGTGTGATGGTGTATCTGATCACCTTCCAGTTTGCGGTATACGCCTTGTTCCCCGTCGAACCCTTCGGAATTTTGACGCTTGTCTGCGGCGTCGTGATGCGCTCGCCCGTCCAGCCGACAAACTCGTAGCCGTTGCGGGTCGGGGTTGGCAGCTCGAACTCCTCATCCGTTATGGTGTAAACCATCTTTTCTTGACCGCTGCCGCCGTTCAAATCCATGGTGATGGTGTACTCCGCCAAACGCCACTCCGCCTTGTAACGGAGGTCGCCGGTTGTGCCATGGTAAATAATGAGCGGCATGGCAGGGATCATACCGCTGCCATCGAGGGTCCAGCCGACAAATTCGTAGCCCGGACGGAGAGGGTAAGGCAGGGTGAAGGAATCCTCCACGGTGTATTTTATCGGAGACACGACTGGGCCGCCGTTCGTGTCCAGTGTGATGGTGTATTCAATCACCTGCCAGTTCGCGGTATACGCCTTGTTTCCCGTCGAGCCCTTCGGAATTTTGACGCTTGTCTGCGGCGTCGTGATGTCCTCGCCCGTCCAGCCGACAAACTCGTAGCCGTTGCGGGTCGGAGTCGGCAGGGCAAACTCATCATCTATCACGGTGTAAAGCAGAGTTGTTTCGCCGCTGCCGCCGTTCAAATCCATGGTGATGTTGTATTCTGTCAGTTCCCAGTTCTCGATATACCTCTTGTCGCCCGTCGAACCCTTCGGGATGGTCACGTTCGGCTGCGGCGTCGTGATGCCCTCGCCTGTCCAGCCAAGGAACGTGTAGCCCGTGCGGGTCGGGGTCGGCAGCGTTACGGTTTGCTCCACCGTGTAGAAATACACTTCCGACGAGCCCGCATTGCCCCCTTCCAGCAGCGTAATGATGGTGTATTCAATCACCTGCCAATTCGCGGTGTAAGTGCGGTCGCCCGTGCTTCCCTGCGGGATTTCCATGGTCTTCTGCGGTTCGGTGATGCCCTCGCCCGTCCAGCCGAGGAAGATGTAGCCCGTGCGAACCGGGATCGGCAGCTGGAACGCTTCCGATTCCACCGTGTACTGGATGGGGCGGATCGGATCACCGCCTGCCGTGTCCATCGTGACGGTATAAAGCTTGTCCGCCGTCAGCGTCAAGGTCAGCGGCGCGTAGGGCATGAGGAAGGAAACCGCGTCGTTCCCCTCGCTGATACTCAGGGAAACAGCCGGGTCGCTCTGGAAAACGTGGATGCCGCGATAGCCCGCTGCGGGCGCGATTTGCACCGTCACCTGCTCACCCGCGCGGCACAGCAGGTCGTTGCCCTCCGCCGGCATATCGCTGCCCCAGAGGACGTTCTGCGCGTCGATGGTCACGCGCTGCGTGTCCGCCGTCCACGTCAGCGTAACGATGCGCTTTTCTTCGCGCCCCGTTACGGGCAGGAATGCGGCCGTCTCCTCGCCGCGCAGTCCCGTCAGGTGAATGAGGGCACGCTCGTCCGCGCCGAAGTCGCTGCGCTTGAACTGCGTCACCCACTCGCCGCGCTCCTTGTCGAAAGTGAAGCTCGCCACGGCGCCGCTGCGCAGGGTCAGGCTCGGCGTGAAGTAATCCGGGCGCGCGCCGCTGATGCGAACGCGGTAGGTGATGCGCCCGTCCTGCTCGCCATAGCGGTAGACGTACACCGGGAATTCCGCTACCAGCGTGCTGTCATCCGTCAGCGGGAAGACAACATCGCCCTCGCGGGAAAGATAGACATAATTTTCCGCCACGGCAAAGCAGGATTCGCCGCCATTCAGGCGGTAGACCTTGCTCCACGGGTCTGCGCTGCGCATTTCCGGCAGCAGCACATACTGCTCCTGCAAATCCGGATACTTCTCTGCAAACGCCGCCTCGATGCTGTCCATCATGTTGACCGCGCCCATCGGGCAGCTGTCGCCCGTGTACTGCACCGTCGCTTCGGTCAGCAGCGCGCCGTCCCAATCCGCCGTTTCCAGCTGCATGTCCTTCGCGCTCTGGTCAACAAGGCGGAAGCGCACGGTCAGGCTGATTTTCTTCTCCACCTTCAGCTCGCTGCCCATATGCAGCTGCTGCCCCGGCACAAGCGCGTTCTTGCCCGGATTCAGCACAATATCGCCCGTCGGCAGCGGGTCATCCGTCAGGTTCACGAGGTTCGTCGCAATCCCGATATCGAGATTCATCGGCTTGTCCACCACGATGGTGGAGCGGACATTGCCCTCGCCGTTCAGCGACACATTCCCCGATGCGCCCAGAATCAGCTCCTGAACATCTGCCGCCGCGCCGATGTTCAGGCGAATGTCCTCGTCCGACAGCACATACAGGCGGTCGATTTTGCCGGACGGCAGATTGGCGTTCAGCCCGCCGAGAACCAGCAGATTGCCGTTCATTTCCGGCGCATTGAACTCCGTGTCGCCCAGATGGTCAAAAATCGCGTCGCCGATGAAGGCTTCCGGCGGCTGCGTGTCCTTATTCAACACGGTGATGCCAAACTGCTTGATGTTCTCCTGAAACGCCGGGTCATCCAAGTCCGTATTGTCCCATATGCCAGCGCCGATTTCTTTCGCCAGCCGCTCCAGCGCCGAGTCCTTGCCCTGTGGTGTCTGGTTCTTGTTGATGGTGTTCAGTGTGTTCAGCGCACTCATGTTGTTTTCCACAATCATGGCCGCCGATGCTGTACCCGCCCAAATGATGCTGCATAAGAGCAGGAAAATGGTGCTCCATCGTGCGATTCGCTTCATGCTTCTTCCTCCTTGCTGATAGCTTCCGCGGGCTTTTTCCCATAGAAAACGCCCCTTCTGGTTTCAGTATACCATCGGCAAGCGCTGTTCGCCACCGCCATTCAATGGATTAATTGGACGTTTCCCTGCCCTTTTCCTGCTGAAAATTCCTGCATTCACGCAGATTTCCCGTCAATTCGCGCATGTTTTCCGCCGAATGCACCTTTCCAAGGCAGGAAATATCGGTTGCCAAGGATGGCAAAGTGTATCTTTCCAACATGCGAAAAAAGGCGAACCGGTTTTGAAGCCGATTCGCCCGTGGATTTGTCCAAACTTGGATGGAATTACTTGGCGATGGTGCAGTGCATGAAGTACTTGTAGCCCAGCGGGTTGGAGAAGAAGCCCTGCACGGAGTCGTCGAGCATGTAGATGTCGGTGTAGTAGTACAGCGGCACGATGCAGCCGGTATCCATCAGCATATCTTCCGCGATGTGCATCATGGCATAACGGTTCGCGCTGTCGGTGCAGCTCTTGATAGCAGAAATCAGCACGTCATAGGTTTCCGCCCAAGTGCCGTTCTCCACCTTCACGTCGTAGCCGTAGGGGGTCAGGTCGAGGTTGTAGATCTTCAGATCCGCATTCGCGCCCTTGCCGAACTGCACGTCGTTGTTGCCGGAGCCGGTCACCCACATGTCGAGGAAGCAGATCGGGTCGTTGTAGTCGGCAATCCAGCCATTGCGGGCAATGGAGTAGTCGCCGGACTTACGGGTGTTCAGGAAGGTGTTCCATTCCTGGTTGGTCAGGTTCATGGTGATGCCGACCGCAGAAACCGCGCTCTGGAGGTATTCGCCAATCGCCTTGTGGGCTTCGGAGGTGTTGTAGAGGTAGGTCAGGGACGGGAAGTTGGTGAAGACGCCGTTCTCCTCGTCGTAGGTGTAGTACTTCTTCAGGGTCTCAACCGCCTTGTCGAAGTTCGCCATGTAGACGTCTTCGTCGTCGGTCACGTCGTAGTAGCCGGTGATGCCTTCCACATGGCCCGCGTTCTTGTAGAACTCAGAGCCGTCCGCATCGGTCATGCCCATAGGAACGAAGCTGGACGCAGGCACCTGACCCGCCTGACCGATTTCTTCAACGATGTAGTTGCGGTCGAACAGCAGACCAATCGCCTGACGGATTTCTGCGCGCGCCGCTTCCGCTTCTTCGGGGGTCATGTTCGCGAGCACGTCAGCGGGCAGGATTTCTTCGTTGATGTTCCAGCAGACATAGTAGGTACCAATCTGACCGGCAATAACGAATTCCGTCGGATACTGTTCCTTCAGGGAAGCGATTTCAGAGGTGGGAACGTCGTCGATCAGCTGCCAGTCGCCCTTCTGGAAGTTCGCCAGCATGTTGTTCGCGTCGTCGGAGAGGTAGAAGTCCAGCTCGTCCATCGTGACCTTGTCCACCGCATGATAGTAGGGGTTCTTGGTCAGGGTGATCTTGCTGTTGTGTTCCCACGCGGTCATGGTGTACGGGCCATTGCCGATGTAGGTGGAAGGATCGGTCGCCCACGCTTCGTTGGCGACGACGTCCTCACGGACGGGCATGTACGCCGGGAAGGCGAGCAGCTCGTTCCAGTAGGCAACGGGGTTGTTCAGGGTAACGGTCAGGGTCTTGTTGTCCACGGCGGTCACAGCGAGGTTTTCCGCCTTGGGGTCGGAGCCGTCCGCAGTGTAGCCCTTGATGACTTCAAACATGTAGCCATAGTCCGCGCCCAGCTCGGAGGAAGCAGCGCGCTTCCACGCGAACTCGAAGTCCTTGGCGGTCAAATCCTTGCCGTCGGACCACTTCAGGCCGTCAACGAGCGTGTAGGTGTACGTCACCGTGCCGTCGTCATTGACCACCGGATCCGGCAGTTCCACCGCGCAGTCCGGCAGGATTTCCAGCTTGCCGTCGTCGGTCTGCGCCCAAGTGGACAGGCCTGCGAACAGGTGAGCGACCATCGTCGCGCCGTCCACAGCGGAGTTCAGCGCCGGGTCAAGCGTATCAGGCTCGGACGCGATGCAGACAGCCATGTACGTCTTGCCGTCTTCGGCGACAGCGCACAGGGTGCAGGTCACCATCATTGCGATGGCGAGCAGGAGAGCAGTCAGCTTCTTCATGAAAAAACCTCCCTTAATATTCTGTGACAGCCTTGCTTTTCGTAGACTGTCTGTATCAAAAATGCGTGTTGACGCATCCTTGAAGCAGTTTTTTTGCGCGGATAAACACGCGGGCACTCTATGCCAGTATCACTAACGCAATCGCGCGAAAGGTTCAAGGGACGAAGTCCCTTGCAGGATGCAGGGGCAGCGTCCCTGCCGGAGTCCAGCGGCAGAGCCTCTGGCGTCTCCCTTCTTACCCCAATTCCTTCACCCGGTGGCAGGCGACAAAGTGACCCTTCTCGACTTCGTTGAAGGGCGGCATCGACTGCGCGCAGGCTTCGGTGGCGTGGGGGCAGCGCGTGCGGAACGGACAGCCCGACGGCGCGTTCAGGGGGCTTGGAATGTCGCCGGAGAGGACAATGCGCTTGTTCGCGCGCGCCGCCTTCGGGTCAGGCAGCGGAACGGCGGACAAAAGCGACTTGGAGTACGGGTGCAGCGGGTGATTGTAGATTTCCTCCGCCGACGCCAGCTCCACCATCTTGCCCAGATACATCACGGCGATTCTGTCCGAAATGTGCCGCACAACCAGCAGGTCATGCGCAATGAACAGGTACGTCAGCCCCAGCCGATCCTGCAAATCATCAAACATGTTGATGACCTGCGCCTGAATCGACACGTCCAGCGCCGACACCGGCTCGTCGCAGACGATGAATTCGGGATTCACCGCCAGCGCGCGGGCAATGCCGATGCGCTGCCGCTGACCGCCGGAAAACTCGTGCGCGTAACGCGAGGCATGTTCGCTGTTCAGTCCGACATAGCCCAGCAGCTGCAAAATGCGCTCCTCCCGCTCCTTCTTGGAGGAATACAGGTGGTGCACATCCAGCGGTTCGCCCACGATGTCCGACACGGTCATGCGCGGGTTCAGCGAGGAGTACGGATCTTGGAACACCATCGTCGCCTTCGTGCGGAATTTCTGCAAATCCGCTTTCGTCTTGACGGGCTTGCCATCGTAAATGATTTCGCCCGCCGTCGGCTTGTACAATTGGAGGATGGTGCGCCCAACGGTCGTCTTGCCGCAGCCGGATTCGCCCACCAGACCGAGCGTTTCGCCCTTGTTGATGGTGAAGGACACATCATCGACCGCCTTCAGCGGCTTGGTGCGGAAGAAGCCCATGTTGATGTCAAAGTATTCTTTCAGTCCCTTGACTTCCAGCAATGGCTGGTGCATCTGCGCTTCAGACACAGGGCACTCCTCCTTCCTCCGTGATGCTGCCGTCCTCCACGCCCTTCTTGACGTTCATCCAGCAGGTTGCCATATGGTCGTCATTGATGAGCATCCGAACCGGCTTCTCTTTCAGGCAAATCTTCATCGCCGCCTCGCAGCGGGGCGCGAACGGGCAGCCTTTGGGCATGTTCAGCAGGTCAATCGGCGTACCGGTAATCGGCTCCAGGCGCTGTCCGTTGTTCTCCGCCGTCGGGATGGAGCGCATCAGACCCTTTGTGTACTCGTGGCGCGGGTTGTAGAAGATTTCATCCGCCGTCCCCTGTTCGCAGATAGACCCGGCGTACATGACGATGACCTCGTCGCACATCTGGGCGACAACGCCCAAGTCGTGCGTAATCATGATAATCGCCATGCCCATCTTCTTCTGCAGGTCGCGCATCAAATCAAGAATCTGCGCCTGAATCGTCACGTCCAGCGCGGTCGTCGGCTCGTCGGCAATCAGGATGTCCGGCTCGCACGCCAGCGCCATGGCAATCATCACGCGCTGCCGCATACCGCCCGACAGCTCGAACGGGTACTGCTTCATGCGCTTTTCCGGCTCGTTGACGTTGACCAGCTTCAGCATCTCCACCGCGCGTTCGCGCGCCTGATGGCGGTTGCGGTCGGTGTGCAGCAGAATCGCTTCCATCAGCTGCCGACCAATGGTGTAAGTCGGGTTCAGGGACGTCATCGGGTCTTGGAAGATAATCGAGATGCGATTGCCGCGCACGGAGCGCAGCAGCTTCTCGTCCGCGCCGACCAGCTCCTGCCCGTCGAATTTCACGCTGCCGCTGACGATTTTGCCCGTCGGCGCAAGAATCTGCATGATGGAATACGCCGTGACGCTCTTGCCCGAACCGCTTTCGCCCACGATACCCAGCACCTTGCCGTGGTCAAGGCGGAACGAAACGCCATCCACCGCCTTGACTTCGCCCGCGTCGGTGAAGAAGGATGTATGCAGGTCATTGACTTCCAGCAATGCCATTTTGTCCAGCTCCTTTCATCACGCATTCAGCTTCGGGTCAAAGGCGTCGCGCAGGCCGTCGCCGAACAGGTTCAGGCTCAGCACGATGAGGCAGATGACCACGGCGGGGATAATCAGGCGATAGGTGTAGGAATAGATGCCGTTGAGTGCATCAGAAGCCAGCGAACCCAGCGAGGGCATCGGCGCATTAACGCCCAGACCCAGGAAGGACAGGAAGCTTTCGGTGAAAATCGCGTTCGGAATTTGCAGCGCGGTCGAAATAATCACGACGCTGATGCAGTTCGGCAGAAGGTGCTTGCGGATAATCCACCGCGCCTTCGCGCCCGTCGCCTGCGCCGACAGCACATACTCCTGCTCACGGAGGGACAGAATCTGACCGCGAATCAGGCGCGCCATGCCCACCCAATAGAGCAGACCAAAGACGATGAACATGCTGATGATGTTCGAGCCGATTTTCTCTAAGATGGTGCCTTCCACATGCAGCACCTGCCCCAGCACGACCGCCAGCAGGATGATAACCAGCATGTCCGGCAATGAGTAGATAATATCGACGATTCGCATGATGAACAAGTCCACCCTGCCGCCGAAATATCCCGCGACTGCGCCAATCATCATGCCAATTACCAGCACGATGATGCTGGCGAAGAATCCGACGGCGAGGGAAATGCGCGTCCCGTAGACGACGCGGATGAAGTAGTCGCGTCCGTGCGCATCCGTGCCGAAGATGTGCGGGAAAACAGATTCCCCTTTGTCGATTTTCTTCAATTCCGTCTTGCCGTACTGGAACGGCGCGAGGTTGTTGTAGCTGTTGTCCATCGGGCGACCCTTCGTCTGCCCCAGCATCTGGTCATACGAATACGGCCAGAACATCGGGATGATGATGGAGGACAGCGTAATCAGCACAATCAGAATCAGGCTGATGGTCGCGACCTTGTTTTTCAGCAGGCGCTTCACGCCGTCGCGGAAAAAGGTCGAGGACGGCCGCATCCGGGAGATGACTTCCTTTTCCTCCGCCGTCGCGGGCATGAAGGAATCCACATCCAGATGCAGGCTAAAGGGTTTTTTCTTGTTCATCATCATGGTGCAGATGCCTCCTTATTCGTAATCAATGCGCGGATCAACCACCTTGTAGAGCAGGTCGCTGATCAGATTCATAATCACGATTAAAGAGGCGAGGAAAATGGTCGTCCCCATAATCATGGTGTAGTCGCGGTTGGTGATGCTGGATACGAACTGGCGGCCGATACCCGGCACGGCGAAAATCTGCTCGACGACCATCGAACCGGTGACGATGAACGCCAGCATCGGGCCGAAATAGGTGATAACCGGAATCAGCGAGTTCTTCAGCGCGTGACCGAAGATAATTTTCTTGCCCGAAACGCCCTTGGCGCGCGCGGTGCGGATGTAATCCTGCCCCAGCACGTCGAGCATGGAGGAACGCGTCAGGCGCGTGATGTAGCTCATCGGGTAGAGCGCAAGGGTGATAATCGGGAGGATCAAGCCTTGCGCCGTCGCGCCGTTCGCGGGTACCCAGCCTAACTTGACTGAGAACACAATCAGCAGGAATGACCCCATAATGAACGACGGCATGGACACGAACGCGGTTGTAATCACCATGATAATCTTATCCAGCACGGTGTTGCGCCGCAGCGCCGCGACCGCGCCGAGGACGATGCCGACAATCGCCGCGCTGAACGCCGCAATCAGACCAAGCTTCGCGGAGGTCTTCATGCCATCCAGAATAATGTCAATGACCTGACGGCCGCGCTGCTTCAGGCTCGGCCCGAAGTCCAGCTTCGTCACCACGTCGCGCAGATATGTCACATACTGTTCGCCCAGCGGCTTGTCCAGCCCGTACTTGGCCTCCAGCGCCGCCTGCGCTTCCGCGGAAATTGCCTTTTCACTTGCGAACGGTCCACCCGGAATCGAGTGCATCACGAAGAACGTCACCGTGATAACAATCCAGATGGTCAGCAGCGCCAGCAGCACGCGCTTGAGGATATAAAACAGCATCTTGGAATTCATCCGCTCCACCTTCCCGGCAGGGGCGCTGCCGCGTCTGCCTGCGTTTCTTGTTCATCGACACGCAAAACCAACCGGTTTCACCGCGTCGATGCTTTATTATGCAACACTGTATGGAGAAAATCAAGTGTTTTGCTGCACAAACCGTGTATTTTTCGTGTTTTTCTTGCGCATTTTGAATATTTTTATCCAAGTCGTTGCATTTATCAAGTTTTTCTGCAAGTTGCTGCTCATTTTTGCGCACAAAAAATGCAGGACGGTCATTCGTCCTGCATCATGGTATCTACATAAATTACTCCGCTGCCGCCAAGCTGCCGAAGATCTCCAGCGGCATGTTTTCCAGCGCGTCGCCCACTTCCTTGCTGGCGACCTGGAACGTCACGGCGAGAACCGTCTCGTCATCAAGGAAGGCATACAGCGCCAGCACGGTGTCGCCGGGGGTGTATACATCAGGCAATAGTTTTCGTTGACATACAGCTCAGCGAGCATTTCTTCCGTCGCGCCCGCGTCCTGAATGCCTTGCAGCAGCGTTTCAAAGCTCATCGAGGACAGCTGTGCCGTAATGCTGACCGTCTTGTCGGCGTTGACGGCGAAGAGCAGGATGTTCTCGGCGTTTTCCGTGCCTTCGGGGACTTCCTGAACCGCCCAGTCCGCCGGAATCTGCATCGTCAGACCCGTTTCACCCAGCGCAACCGTCTGCGCCTCGAAGCTGACATTCATTTCAACTGCCGGCACTTCCGCTTCTTCCTCCGCGAACGCAAAGGCAGTGCAGCACATCATGAGCGCCATCAGGAGAGCAAGGAGTTTCTTCATATTTGTTTCCGTCCTTTCATTTCCAGCATGATTCGGCTGATTTCTTTCCATATTAAACAGCCACATCTGGTAACGTTTATAGTACCAGATGCAAGCCGCTTTTGCAATACGCTTTCGCGCAGGAAAACGGTTGATTCGCGCGGATTTGGGATTTCAGAATGAAGCAGCCGCCATTTTCATTCACGAAATGCGAGTGAAGTAACTTTTATTTACTTTTCAATTCTCACCAAATCAAACAGTTGATTCTTTCCGTAAAAGCGACTTTGCTTCCCGCCCCCTTCACAACAAACGGGGCACCGCGAGAGCTTTCGCCCCCGCAGCACCCCGCCATCCGCGGATGCGCAATTCCGCATTGTCCCTTACTTCTTCGTCCAGTCCTGCTTTTCGCCGATGCCGTAGTTTGCCGGCAGCACGTCGTCATCAACCAGCACGAAGCCCAAATCCGCCGTGTAGGTCGTACTGGCGGAGGTCACCTGCACCGGGTTCGATTCGCCGTTTTCGCCCAGAATCGACGCAATCAGCGGAATATCCGTGCGCATACGCGTCGGCACAACTTCCGTCGGGTAGATGGGCTTGAGCGTGTACACGCCCGGATACAGGTTCTCGAAAGTGTAGTAGCCGTACGCGTCGGTCGTCGTTTCCGCGACGAGCTGGTCGTTTCGCCACAGCTCGATGCGCATGTCGCCCAGACCGAGTTCGCCCGCGTCCTGCAGGCCGTTGCCGTTCAGATCAAGCCAGCAGAAGTCGCCCAGCGTGCCCGGCTGCACCGCGCCGATGTTCTGCTCCAGCTGATGCTGGCTCATGCGCAGGGCAATCAGGTCGCTCTCTCCCTCGCGGGCGGTGTAGGTCGTCATCACGCTGATGTTCTGCCCGTCCTTGAGGCGCGTGTCGTCCTTTTCTACGACGACGTAGCCGTTCGGGAGCGTCACACGCAGACGGTAGTTGCCCGGCATCAAGCCGTCAAAGCGGTAGATGCCGTCCTCGCCCGTCGTCGCGTTTTGCAGTTCGCTGCCCCTTTCGTCCAGCAGGACAACCTCCGCGCCGGACAGGGGCGCAATCTCGCCCGCGTTGTCGCACCAGACCATGCCGCCAATGCTTGTGTCAATCTTCAAGCCCAGCATCGGAGCAGTGTAGTTGTTGTTTTCGCTAATTTCAATTTCGGTCATGACGAGCTGACTGCCCTCGGTGGTGAAGGTGCTGTCGCCCAGACGCGCCGCCTGCGTACCTTCCTTGAGGTCGTAGGCAAGGCTGTACACGCCGGGGGCAATGCCGTCGATGGCGAACCGCCCATCCGCATCGGTCTGCACCTGCGCAAACACCGCGCCGGTTTCATCCAGCAGGGTCAGCGTCTCGTTTTCCGGGGTGATTTCGCCCGCGTCCATGCGGCCGTTGTCATTCTCATCCACCCAAACCTGACCGGACATCTTCGACGGAATCACGCCGCCAAGCGCCTGATTCAGCCATTCCTCGCCCAGCCCGATTTCGATGTTCACCTGCTGCTCGTTCAGCCCGTGCGTCAGCGGCAGGGTCACATTGCCGTCCAGCTTGGAGAGCACCATGCCCTCCGGGAAGCGCAAGGTCAGCGTGTAGGCGTCCGGCCGCAGCCCGGTGAAGCTGTACGCGCCCGTCGCATCGGTGAGGACGGTCTGCTCCGTCAAATCCTCGCGGGAGGGGGTCAGAATCAGCGTCACGCCGGCAAGCGCTGCTTCGTTTGCATCCTGTGCGCCGCTGCCGTTGTGATCGGCAAACACCATGCCTTCAATGTCGCCCAAAGCCAGTGCGCCGCACAGGGGCGCGGTGACTTCTTCGCCCACGCCGATGGTAAAGGAATCCGTCGTGCCGTCGGAATCCGGCGCGATGGTGTTGCCGCCGTCCGTCAGGGGAGCAAACACGCCGTCGCCCGGCAGCTCGTAGCGCAGGCGGTACGTTCCGGGCAGCACCGCGTCAAACAGGAAGCTGCCATCCGCACCGATGGTGCGGGTCGCCACGTCACCGGTTTCGTCCATCAGGTGAACCACCGCGCCGAGCAAGCCGCCTTCATCCGCGTCGCGCAGACCATTGTCGTTCTTGTCGGCAAACACCACGCCGGACACATGGCCGGGGGTAATCATGCCGATATCAAGACCCGTCAAATCCGCGCCCATTTTGAGCGCCACCGGTTCGCTTTCGCCCGCGCCGCCGGAGAGGTTGCGGAGGATATTGCCGTCGCCCGTGCGTGTGAACGCCAAGCCGCGGTTTGCGGTCGCGCTCACGGTGTACTGCCCCGGCGCAAGGTCATCGAAGGTATACACGCCGCTGCGGTTCGTTTTCGCCGTGCGGGTATTTCCTTTTTCATCCGTCAGGGTGACGGTGAAGTTGTTGACCATCTTTTCCGCGTCCATCCGGTTGCCGGAGAAGTCGTCATCCAGATACACCGTGCCGGAGATGCTGCCGTAAGTAATCGCGCCGATGGCCATCGTCATCTCGCTGTCGTTCTCCAGCACCACGTCGGAAATCGTGTGCTCGCGGCGGTCAGTGCCGGGGGCGAAGAGGTTGCCGTACTCGCCCTCGCCCGCGATGGTGTACACATAGCCTTGCGGAATCGTCGCTTTGACGCGGAACGTGCTGCCGCGGATGTTGGCGAAGGTGAAGCGCCCGTTCTCGTCGGAGACGGTGTTCAGCAGCTCCTTGCCGATGGCCTGACGGTACAGGACGACCTTCACGCCTTCCAGCGTCTTTTCGCCCTCGTCGTACACGCCGTTGCTGTTTTCATCCAGGAAGCAGATGCCGTTGATGTCAGAGCCCTTCATCACGCCAAGGAGGACTTCCTTCAAATCACCGCGTTCAAGAATCACCTGATCCGTTTCGGCGCGCTTGAATTCGCTGGTGATGATGGAGCGGCGATTACCGCCCGTCTGACTGTAGCGCGCAAACACCAAGCCGTCCGGCAGACTGTATTCGACATTGTATGTGCCGTAGCGCATTTGACCGATGTAGAACTTGCCGTCCTCGCCGCTCTCGGTTTCGTACACCAGGCCGTTTTTCACACCGACGGCACGGATTTTGATGCCCGCTTGACCGGGTTCGCCGTCCTGATACACGCCGTCGTCGTTTTCATCCAGCCACACAAGACCCTGCAGCGCTGCCATCGTCATCACGCCGACGCCCACGTCGGTCACAGAACCGGCTTCGAGGGTCAGCGGCACGCTGCTTTGCACTTGTTCGGTCGTTTCATCCATGATGGACATGTTCGCGCTGACATTTTTGCCGTGCGCGCCATGGCCGAAGCCCGCGGGCAGCTCGCTGCGCAGGACGTACGTCCCCGCCGGCACAGCCAGCGACACTTCACCGTTCTTGTCCGTTTCGCCAGATGCCACAACAACCTCCACGCCGTTGACTTCGGTGATGAGGCTCATCGTCGCGCCGGACACGCCTTCCTCGTACTTCCCGCGTGAACCGTTGTTATCGTTGTCGCGGAAAGCGTGGATGGTCAGCGCCGCCGGATTCGCCGCCTTCGCGGTCACAGTCGCGGGTTCGTCGCTAATGACGAGCGCACCGTTGGCAAGGGTCACGCCCGCATCATAGCGGACGACGTACGTCCCGTATTCGAGGAACTCCGCCTGCCAGGCGCCGTTTTCATCCGTCACCGCTTCCGCCGCGACTTCGCCCGCCTGATTGACCAGCTGCACCTGCACGCCGCTCATCGGCTGACCGTCCAGCCCCAGCACCACGCCGGAAGCGTCGCCGGTGGCATGGTTCGCCAGCGCCGGCAGCACAACGGTTTCGCCCGCGCCGATTTCCACCAGAATGCTCGCCGTCACGCCCGTATCGGTCGTGCTGAGCGTCCAGCCCTCGGTGTCATACAAGCCGCGCGGCAGGGCTGCCGTAATCTGGTAGGTATCAGGATACAGGTTGTTCAGCGCAAACGCGCCGCTGACCGTCATCTGTTCACTCATCCGCTGGCCGGAAATCGTCACTTCCGCCGGAGCAGACAGATCGTCGATGCTGCCGGTCATGCCGCCGCTGAGCGTCAGATCCAGTTCATACCGGCTGGTCTGCATCGCCTGAATGTTCACCAGCCACTGCGCCTGACCCTTCTGCAGGTTCGGCCAGCCGTTTACACCCGTCAGCAGCGTGCCTTCCGGCAGCGTCACCGTGACGGCGTATGTTCCGTGGAAGAGGTCGGCTTCCTGCACCGTCTCGCCATCGGTCAGGTAACCCGTGCGGGTCATTTTGCCGTCCTCGCTGACAATCTGGTACGCCACTGCCGCGTTCACGCCGCGCATGAGCATCGTCAGCGTGCCGTCCACGGGTTCAGGGGTGGGGGTCGGCGTAGGCGTAGGCGTCGGGCTCGGCGTGGGCGTCGGGCTCGGGGTCGGGGTTGCCGTCGGGGTTGGCGTCGGCGCTTCCGTGGGTTTCTCCGTCGGTTCCTCCGTCGGATTCTCGGTCGGCGCTTCCGTCGGCGCTAATGTCGGGGTCGCCGTCGGCGTAGGCGTAGGCGTAGCCGTCGGTGTCGGGGTCGGGGTCGGAGTAGGAGTAGGCGTCGGGGTGGGTTCAGGCGTGGCGGTCGGCGCCATCGTCGGCGGCACATAGTAATAGGAAGCGTTCACCTTCGTCACGGAATCCGCACCCGTGTAGCGCTCAATGTTGATAATCTTGTCGCGCCAGCTTTCAATGGCCAGCGAAGCCTTCGTCATGCGCAGGGTGTACAGCCCCGTGTGAATCGCCGCCGGCAGGGCATAGTCGCCCCGGCTGTCGGTGTCGAAGGAGAGAATCGTCTCGCCGCGCTCGTTAATCAGGTCAAAAGAGGAGCTGCTCTCCGTGTGCACGGTGAACAGACCCGTGTCCGTCAGCACAGCAATGACCGCTTTGTTCAGCCGTCCATCGACAATCGACACGGTGTAGCTCGCCGCCATAACGGCATCCTCCGGCATTGTTTCCGCCACCGGGACAAGCTGCACATTGCCCGTGCCAGGGACGGAAATCGGGTCGCTGCCGAAGTCGGTCAGGCGAATCGTGCCGACCGCCTCCCCGTTCTGCATGACGGTAAAATCGCCCGTGAATTTCCGGGATTCATACGTTCCCGCGCTTGTGGCATACATGCCCAGAAAATCCACTTGCAGCATCGTCAGCTCCGATGCCGCAGCCGCGGGGAGCAGCATCAGCAGCATTCCCAGCGCGAGCAGGAGTGACAGAAATCGCTTGCCAAGCATCCTCATCTTGCCTGTTCCTCCATCTGAATCATCCGCAAGCCGTGCGGAGTAAAGTCACAGAATAATCCATGTACTATGGTAAAGCAATCCGCCCGACTTGTCAACCATTCCGCGCATATTTTTACAATTTGATTGCTTTTCTGGTCGAAAATCAGCATGTTCCGGCAATGAAAAAGAAGGCTGACTTTTTCAGTCAGCCTCCCATCCGGATACTATTTTCAAATGAGAATGCGCCGAGATGCACCGCAAATGATTCGTTCTGGCTAACGCAAACGCCAGCATGGGAAAGGCGCAAGCAGATGGCACAGGCGAATGCAGGAAATCGTATCAGTTGCTGCCGCCCATCAGCAGGGTCAGCATGCTCTCCGGCAGACTCATCAGCAGGGTCATGGGCAGGTTCTGCAGGTTGTTCATCACCTTGACGAACCACGTCTGGAACTCACTGTCCGTCATCGCGCCCAAATCCTGCACCTTGCTCACGTCCAGCGCGTCCTTCGCGTCGCAGGTGCGGGTTTCCGCCGTGATGGTCACAACGTCCAGACCCATGAAGCGCACCAGCACATCCACCTTGCGGACGCCCTGTTCGCCGTCCATCGTCGTAGCGGTCGTCACCACAACGCCGAAGCCCTGCTCGACACCGTCCACCGTTTCCTTGATTTCCACATCAACAACGCTGCTGTCCGTGCCGACGCCCTTGCCGCTGACGTTGATTTCAACGGAGTCTTCGCCAGCATAGGCGGTCAGGTTCGCCGTGAAGTTCTCCAAGTCGCCTGCGAAGGTCAGCGTCGCCGCGGTATCTTCCGCGCTCTTGATGGTCACAAGCCACGTCGCCACGCCGTCCGCCGTGTTGCGGGTCATCGTGAAGGAGATCGGCAAGGGTTCTTCGCCGCCGTTGTTGATCTTCACCGAAGCCGTCATGCGAACCAGCTCGCCTGCTTCAGTCATCCAGTATTCGTAAACGATGTCATCCGCATAGAGATCTGCTTCATCAAGCTCTTTCAGCAGGTCGTCCCAGCTCGTGTCAGCAGCGGAAAAAAGCGCATCCATGTAAGCGCCGATGCTCGGAACGCTGTGGATCATCTCCAGCAGGGCTTTCGTCATCTCGGCAATCTTTTCCGGCGGAACGGTGACTTTGACGTAGTTCTTCGCCGCGTCGCAGTCGCCGGGCTGCTCGGTCACTTCTGCCATTTCTGCACCGGACAGTATTTCGTTCATCATGGTCATGAACGCCGTGGTGTCCGCCTGCGTCAGTTCTTCCATGAGCTGCTCTTCCGTCATGCTGCCCAGATTCGCCGATGCTTCCATCAGGGCAGTGTATTCCGCATTGCCGCTCAGCTGTTCCTTCGATTCTTCAATCGCCTTGTCGATCTCCTCGTCGCTCTGACCGGACATCTTCATCGTCGCGCGGAGGGCTTTTTCCTTGATGGCTTCCACGTCCTTGCTGTTCACAGCAATCACGCCGCCCAGCAGCGCGCTGGACACATACATCAGCTGGTTTTCTTCCGCAGCAGTCGTCAGCGATGCCATACCCAGCACGCTCTTGCCGCTCAGGTTGAGGTCAAAGCCAGCTTCGTCGCCCTGCTGATAGCCGGTCAGGGACAGCGCCGCCAGCAGGTCGTTGATGGCAGCCATCGCGGTGTCATCCCCGCCCAGCGCCGCCACGAGGTCAGCGTTCAGGTCGTGGATAGTGATGGTGGTTTCCTGACGCGCGGCATTGTCCCACACGCTGTTTTCCGCCATCGAGGTCAGGGGCATCGCCAGCATCATGATGCTGAGCAGTACCGCAAGCAATTTCTTCATGGGGTTTTCCTCCTTGTTGTTTGGTTTCCCTTTTTCTTTATAGCGAACACTGCGGGGCAGTGATGCTTTCGGTTGATGTTAGTCGGCGTTATCCAAAATGATGGTGCTGCTCGGCAGCGTCGTCGTACCGTCCATGAGCTGCCGCACGCTGTTCGGCAGATTCATCAGGATGCGCGGCAGAATCTGCGAAATGCTCGTCGCCAAGGTCAGCATGTAGGCGTTGAAGCGCGCACTGCTGATTTCGCCCAAGTCCAGCACGTCGCCGTCGGACAGCAGGGGGCGCGGTTTGCACGAAAAGGTCGTCGTGTAGATGGTCAAGCCGACTTCACCGCCAGACAAGAGCCGAATTCTCGACTCCCGATATACACTGCTGCTCGAACCAGACGTAAACACGCCGAATTGTATGCCGCTGTCCGTCCCGTTCGCTTCGGAGGTCGTGCGCACTTCTACATCGACCCTCCCGCCCCTGCGGTTCGGCTCAACCGTCAGCGAAATCGTCGTCTGCGTCTGGTCATCCGGCATAAGCACCAGTTCGGCATTCTTTTCACCGATGGTGAGGCGTCCCGTCGTGCTGTTCTCTTCCTTTTCCAGCGTCCAGTCGTACTGCAAGCCGTCCGCCAGCGTGTTCCGGTTCAGCGTGAACGTGACGGGCTTCAGGATTCCCTCGGTCGGCTCCACCTCGGACATTCTTTCCGCCCAGTCCGGGAGCGCGGAATAGTTCACAATCAGCTTGACAAGCTGCCCTTGCGCATCCGTGTACAGCGTCACCTGCGCGTCGCTGTACAGCATTGTCTGCTGACGCACCTGCGCCGCCCAGTCGATTTCCTGCGGCACATACTCTTCCGTCGTCGTCTGCGACATGAACTGCATCAGATTGTCATAATCCGCCGCCAAATCCGCGAAGTTCTGGACGACAGGCACTTGCATCGCCGTTTCCAGCAGAATCGCCAGCCGATTGACCAGCTGTTCGTTCGTCAGCGTGAACGTACACACCTGTATCACCGGGTCACAGCCTTCGAGCTGCTCCGTCACAGGGTCAATCGTCATGGACGGCTGATATTCCGCCAAGCGGCGCTGCATCTCCGTAAAGTCAATCGCCACAAGGCTATTCAGCACTTCTTCCGCCTGCACGTTTTCCGTGAAGAGGGGATTTTTGAGTACCTTCGCCGTCATTGCGCCCATCTGTCCCACCTGCGCAATCTGCTCCGCGTAGTACCCAGAGGATACCGTCTCGTTGATGACTTCCGCCGTAAGACCGCGCTGGCTGAGCTGCTGGCGGTACACCAGCTCCCCGAAATGCTGCATGTCCTCGTCGAGGTTCAGATACAGCGTCTCGCCCAGCAGGTCACTGCTGACATAGACATCCGCGCCGCTGAACTGCACGGCATAATCGACAATAGGCTGGTCGTTCAGCGTCACCTCATAGGCGGCTGACGTTGTCCCCTGCTGATAGACTATCACCCGCAGGGCATCCAGAAAGTCATTTACGGCTTTTTCCTCCGCTTCGTCGATGTCCGCCCCCAGCACCTTCGCATTGAAGTCTTTCAGGAAAATGACTGTCCTTGTCGCGCCGGGCGCACTTTCCTCCGCAAAACCACACATCGGCACTAGCATCGCCAGCGTCAGCAGAATCGCAAGCAGCTTCTTCATTCGTCAGCCTCCTTGACATTCGTTTGTGCGCTTTTCAGCATTCCATTACCATTATATCAAAAAAAACACCTGTTGCAAGCGAATATGCGCAAGTTTTACAATTCCGTGCCCCAAAGATGCAAATTTGCGCCTGAAAGCGCAGCTTCGCGGAAAAATGCTTGATGCCGTCATGCAAAATTTCTGTGAATGGCGCAAAAGGCCGTTTTCCCCTCTTGTGAAGCGCGAAAAAATATGCTACAATAGACAGAGTATTCCGGATTACTGAAAGGAGCTAATTCGCATGGAATTTCTGACCAAGCTTTTGGGCATCGCCACCGCCGTTGCGGAAACCACCACCGGTGCGGCCGACCCTGCCGCCGTCACCACGGATTCTGCAACTGGCGGCATTGTCGGTATTCTCTTCAGCCTTCTGCCGCTGCTGTTGGTTTTCGTCCTGATGTACTTCATGATGATTCGCCCGGAGAAGAAGCGCCGCAAGAAGGAGCAGGACATGCTCGCGTCCCTGAAGAAGGGCGATCGCGTGTGCACCATCGGCGGCATCTACGCCACCATCGAGAGCATCAAGGACGACACCATCACCCTGAGCGTCGGCAAGGGCGACCAGACGATGGTTGTTGCGCGCTGGGCGATTCGCTCGGTGGAAGATGTGACCATCGAAAACGAGACCGAATCCCTGAACTAATCGCAAAATTCCCGGCTTCGTGCCGGGTTTTTTTGTGCCCGATTTTCCCGCCGCGCATATGCTGGGAGTGAACAGCTCACACGATGGGAGGAATCGCCATGAATCAGCGTCCGAATTGCTGCCGCCCCATGCCGCCGCAAGCTCCTTGTCCGTCCAGACCGCCTTGCCCGCCGAACCCCGCTTGCCCGTCTTGTCCGCCGACGCAGAAGGGCGTTTTATTGCCGCGAATCCTCGCCAGCGGGCGGGAGTGGCAGCGCCGCGCGTGTGTGGCGCTGTACGTCGGCGGTTTGCCGGAGGATGCGAACGGGCGATTGCAGCTCGTCGGCGTTACGGCGTGCGGTGACGCGGATTGGGAGATTGCGCCGTACCAAGAACCGCGCCCGTGCGGCTGCCGCGGATGCCGACCGTCTCGACCCGCGCCGTGCCTTCTGCGGGTGAATATTCCGATTGTTTGCCAAGTGCAGGCGGAGTGCGGGCAGGTTTTGCGCGGCGAAAGTGTGCTGACGACGGATGTTGCGCTGCCGATTCGCTGTGTGCAGGCGGAATGCTGGCGCAACCAGATGATGGTGCTGGCGTGTGTTCGGCTGATTGACGGCGGCGCGCCTGTGTGTGCGGATGACTGCCGTCCCCCTGTGTTTGATTGCACGATTGAACTGCTTGTCGAAGCCTACATGACGCGATGGGAAGCGTGCGGCAGCCCTGCGCCGACTTGTCCGGATTTGCCGCTATTCCCCCCGCCGCCGTTCGGGTGACAAGGGCGTGGGAAGACCCAAGGGGCTTTGCCCCTTGACCCCAGCAGGGACGCTGTCCCTGCACCCTGCAAGG
>OHNJ01000072.1_pt1 | contig 33232 bp, 25 predicted proteins | sample 1569611 | NCBI WGS metagenome assembly OHNJ01 (sample SAMEA3879607, study PRJEB24766) | human gut metagenome | biome: human-associated habitat; feature: feces | place: USA | collected 1985/1987
TGATTTATAAGGAAAGAAATCACAAAACAAGTCTCATATGAACTCCTTGCCCTTCAGGCAATTAAAATCTTTTTTAAAGATTTTAATTGGAGTTCAGTATCAGCGGTTCTCAGCGACCGATGTGAATGCCGGTCAGATGCTCGTAGTATTTGGCGATGGCACTGTGGTCATTTTCTCCGCAGTCGTTGTTGTGCAGCCACTGCAAAATTTCCTGGACAGAGGCGGTCATGGGTACCGGCGCGCCGACGGTGTGGGCGCAGTCCAGGGCGTTGTTCAGATCCTTGATGTGCAGATCGATTTTGAAGCCGGGCTTGTCGTTGCCGGCAATCATCATGGGGCCCTTGGCGTCCAGCACCGTGGAGCCTGCCAGCCCCCCACGGATGGCCTTGTAGACCACCTCCGGGTCCACCCCCGCCTTCTGCGCCAGGGTGAAGGCCTCGGCCACCGCCTGGATGTTGCAGGCCACAATGATCTGATTGGCAAGCTTGGTGGTGTTGCCCGCGCCTACCTCCCCGCACCGGGTAACGGAGGCACCCATAGCCCCCAGAATATCCTTGCAGCGGTCAAAAACCGCCTGCTTGCCGCCCACCATAAAGCTCAGAGTGCCGTCGATGGCTTTCGGCTCCCCGCCGGACACGGGGGCATCCAGCATTTCCACGCCCTTTTCCGCCAGCGCGGCGGCGATTTCCTTGGAAACCACCGGGCTGATGGAGCTGCAATCGATGAAAATCTGCCCGGGGCGCATATCCTTTATCACATCCCCCAGGATAACCTCCCTGACCTGAGGGCCGTTGGGCAGCATGGTGATGATGACCTCGGCGTTTTCCGCCAGCTCCTTCCGGGTTGCGGCGTGGGCACCGCAGGCGGCCAGCTCCTCCATAGGCCCCTGGCTCCGATTGTTCACCCAGAGATCGTAGCCCGCCTTCAATAGATTCTTGGCCATGGGCTTACCCATGATCCCCAGTCCGATCCATCCGATTTTCATAGCGCATTCCTCCTAGCAATTCTGTGGGGCAATCCATGCCTCTATTGTAGCGAGTCCGCCCGCACCTGTCTATATTTATTTTCACACCGCCGGGCGGTGATGATCGGTGGTCTGCCGCTTTTGGCAAAGGCCTCGGTGGACAGTAACCGCCGACACGCCGTTACCCCTTACCCTTTGGGAACGTCCCGTGTGCTGTGCTTCTATTCTAGACTGTCCTGCTGAAAAAAGCCTGAAAGAAACGGCAAAGAATTTGTGAAGGAATCCAGTCTGCGGCAGAATATTGGGATCGCTTCTCCGGTTATTCCCCAGAAAGCGCCGCCGCAAATCGGTAAGGATTTCTTTCTCCCCAGACTGGCAAAAATGGAAAGAAAAAAACCCAAACCCCTGGAGAATCAAGGATTTTGGGCAATGGTTCCGGCAGCCGGACGCGAGCGCACTATGGAGCACCCGGCGAAAACGCCGGGTGGCAACAGTCCACCGGACTGTTGCATTTGGATAGGTTCGAGTCCGTCCCCCCTGAATACCAAAAAAGAGAACCCCCGGTCGGGGTTCTCTTTTTTGGTGCCGGTGACCGGACTCGAACCGGTACGCTGTCGCCAGCGGTGGATTTTGAGTCCACTACGTCTACCATTCCATCACACCGGCAGGTGTCCACTTAGTATAATATAATTCCGGCGAAAATGCAAGGAAAATTTTCGGCGGCAGGAACCGCAGCCGTCCCCATCGGAATGGGCTCACTTTCTGTCCCCCTGTCTGCCATACTTCCGCCTTATCTTTTCATCGCGCTGGTTCTGTTTTCTTCGGTTGGTTTTCACGAGCAAACGCAGCAGAAGAAAGCCGCCGATGCCTGTCGCCACAAACCACAAGCCGAAAACCAGCACCGGCTTCCAGCTATCCGGCTGACTGCGATATGTCACCACCGGCTTCCCATCCACGCACACTTCCTCCGCCAAAAGCCGACTGGAAGGCCTGTTGACGCACCACTTGACCGTTGCTTTTTGCCCCTGCGTCAGCTGTGCGGATATCTTCTCCCGGTCGTAGTCCCCGGACAGATGAAACCTTTCGCCGTCCGTCGTCACAATGTAATCATAGGACACGCCTTTGACACCGGAAAAGTGCCGAAGGGCCTGGACGGTCACTTCTCTTTCTTCCAATGCGTTGTAATCTGGCTCCGGAAAAATGTAGGGCCACAGCCCGATGAGAATTCCCAGCACAATCAGCGCGCAGGACGCGCAGATCAGCCAGGTATTTTCTTTCAGAATATCTCGGTCTGTTTTTCTGCGCATCCAGCCGCCTCCCCTATCGTAAGGAAGCTCTGAAGAAATCGGCAAGAGCTGGGAGCGAGAGATTTTTCCCTAGGCGAAGGTTCCGGAAGTGGAGGAATACTTTGTGTATTTCCCACTTCCGGAACCGCTCGGATAGAGAAAAAGATCCGTTATCCAGCCGCAGACGATTTGTTCAGAGTTTCTCTAATATCACAGGCAAAAAGCCCTCGCAGCCGTGCCCGGCTGCGAGGGCTTTCCCATTTTACCCTCTCTGCTCGCAGTAGATGCAGCGGTGGATATCCGCGGCCTTGTCCGTGCAGCGGAAGAGCTGAGGCAGCTCCTGCTCGGTCTGGGAAATGCACTTGGGATTCCGGCATACCCGGTCGTATTCCAGAGCGGAGGTGTCGATGGCCTCCTTCTCCGGATTCTCCTTGGCCTCCTCCAGAAGCTTGAGAATCAGCGCCATGCGCATATACTTGCCGTTGAGCGCCTGGCGGAAGTAGGCGGCTCTGGGATCCTCGTCCACCTTCACGCTGATCTCGTTCACCCGGGGCAGGGGGTGCAGGACGCACATTTTTTCCTTGGCCAGCTTCATTTTCTCCACGTCCAGGACGTAGCTGTCCTTCAGCCGCTCGTACTCCCAGGGATCCTCGAACCGTTCCCGCTGGATTCGGGTCATGTAGAGCACATCAAGGCTCGGCATGGCCTCCTCCAGGGAGGTGGTGACGGTGTAGGGAATCTTCTTGTTTTCGAACACATTGTAGCGGATATGCCCGGGAATTTTCAGCTCCTCCGGGGAAATCAGCACAAATTTGTTGCCCTCGTACCGGCTCATGGCCTCGATGAGAGAATGCACCGTCCGGCCGTATTTCAGGTCGCCGCAAACGCCGATGGTCAGATTGTCCAGCCGGCCCATTTCCCGGGAGATGGTCAGAAGATCCGCCAGGGTCTGGGTGGGATGGTTGTGGCCGCCGTCACCGGCGTTGATGACAGGCACGGTGGCCGCCCGGGAGGCAACGTAGGGCGCGCCCTCCTTGGGGTGGCGCATAGCGATGATGTCGGCGTAGCAGCTGACCATCCGGGCGGTGTCGGACACGCTCTCGCCCTTGGAAGCGGAAGAGGATGACGCTTCACTGAATCCCAGCACCGTGCCGCCCAGCTCCAGCATAGCCGCCTCAAAGCTCAGGCGGGTACGGGTGGAGGGCTCAAAAAACAGGGTGGCCAGCTTCTTGTGGGCGCACTTGTCCCAGTAGGCCTCCGGATGGGCGATGATATCCTTGGCAGTGGCGATGAGCTCGTCCAACTCCGCCACGTTCAGCTCCAAAATACTGTTGAGACTTCTCATACTTTCGCTCCGTTCACGGCAAGATAGTTCTGGATCCGCTCCACGTTCTCGGCGTTCTTGGGATCCTCCTTCAGGTACTCGATGATGTCATACACATCCACCACGGAGTACACCGGGAAGCCGAATTCCTCCTCGACCTCCTGCATGGCAAGCTTCTCGCCCTTGCCCCGTTCCTTCCGGTCTACCATGATGAAGGTAGCCGCCACCTTCACGCCCTCCAGCTGGCTCAAAATCGCCATGCTCTCCCGGATGGCGGTACCGGCGGTGATGACATCCTCCACGATGACCACCTGCTCCCCGGTCTGGGGCACATAGCCCACGAACACGCCGCCCTCGCCGTGATCCTTGGCTTCCTTCCGGTTGAAGAAGAAGGGCACGTTCAGGCCGTCCTTGCTCAGCGCCACAGCGGCGGACACGGCGATGGAAATGCCCTTGTAGGCAGGGCCGTAGAGGACGGCCTTCTGATTGCCCAGCTTTTCCTTGTAGGCTCTGGCATAAAACTGGCCCAGAGTGGCAATTTCCTCACCGGTCTTGATCATACCGGCGTTGATGAAATAGGGAATTTTCCGGCCGGATTTGGCGGTGAAATCGCCGAAGCGCAGAACCCCGGCCTTTTCCAGAAACTGAATGAATTCTCTTTTGTAGCTTTCCATGAGACACCCTCCTGATTGAAATCTTGGAAAAACGTCGTATATACCTGTCTGAAAATCCGGGGGATTGCCACGCCAGTGTGAGCACTGGCTCGCAATGACACCGAATATCTGTCAATCTACGAACTCGGCCAGGCACCGCTCGTAGGCGGCCACCGGGTCGGCGGCAGCGGTGATGGGACGACCCACCACGATATAGTCGGAACCGATGGCCTTGGCGGCGGCGGGGGTCATGACCCGCTTCTGATCGCCGATGTCCCCGTCGGCAAAACGAACGCCGGGGGTGACGGTGAGGAAATTACGTCCGCACCGGTCGTGAACCTTCTGGGCTTCCAGGGGGGAGCAGACCACCCCGTCCAGACCGGCATTCTTGGCGGTCTCGGCGTAGTGCATGACCACCTGGTCAATGGGCTCGTGAATGAGCAAATCCCGCTCCATGGCCTCCTGATCGGTGGAGGTCAGCTGGGTCACGGCGATGAGCAGAGGCCGGGTTCCGTCAGGCCGGGTCAGACCCTCCAGGGCGGCGCGCATCATGGCGGTGGTACCCGCGGCGTGAAGATTCGTAATGTCCACATCCAACTTGCTCAGCACCGCCATGGACTTCTTCACGGTGTTGGGGATGTCGTGGAGCTTCAAATCCAGGAAAATCTTATGGCCTCTGGCCTTCAGCTCCCGGACAATGCTGGGACCCTCGGCATAGTACAGCTCCATGCCGATCTTCACGAAGGGCTTGCGCCCGGTGAACTTGTCCAGGAAGGCAAAAGTTGCCTCCGCGCTGGAAAAATCGCAGGCTACGATTACGTCCTTACCCATTTACTTTACGCCTCCTATAATCTCACTTAAATTTTCGATTCCGTATTTTGCCATGGTTTCCGGCAGTGCCCGGACAATGTCCCGGCTGGCAAAGGGGTTTACCAGATTGGCAGCTCCCACCTCCACGGCGGTGGCTCCTGCCAGCATCATTTCGATTACGTCCTCGGCGCTTTGCACGCCGCCCATGCCGACCACCGGGATTTTCACCGCCTTGGCCACCTGGTAGACCATCCGCACCGCCACCGGGAAGATGGCAGGGCCGGAGAAGCCGCCCATGGTATTGGCAATCACAGGTCTGCGGGTACGCAGGTTGATGCGCATCCCAAGCATGGTGTTGATCAGGCTGATGCCGTCGGCTCCGGCTTCCTCGCAGGCCTTGGCAATGGACACAATGTCCGTCACATTGGGGGAAAGCTTGATGATGACGGGCTTTTTCGTCACCGCCTTCACCGCCCGGGTGACCTCGGCGGCCGCTTCCGGGCAGGTGCCGAAGCTCATGCCGCCGCCGTGAACATTGGGGCAGCTGACGTTGACCTCCAGCCAGCCCACCTGAGGCTCTTTGTCCAGCTTTTCGCAGGTGTAGGCGTAGTCGGCAACGGAAAAGCCGGACACGTTGGCCATTACCGGCTTGCGGAAAACTTTCTTCAATTTTGGAAGCTCCCGGGCAATCACCGCCTCCACGCCGGGATTCTGCAAGCCCACGGCGTTGATCATACCGGCGGTGCACTCGGCGATCCGGGGGGTGGGGTTTCCGAACCGGGCATCCTTGGTGGTTCCCTTGAAGGAGAAGGTGCCAAGCTCGTTGATGTCGTAAAGCTCGGCGTACTCGTAGCCGTAGCCGAAGGTGCCGGAGGCGGGAATCACGGGATTGGAAAGTTCAATGCCGCACAAATTTACGCTCAGGCTTCCCATAAAATCTCCTCCTTCCGCATGACGGGGCCGTCCTTGCAGATTCGCTTGTAGCCCGTCAGGGTCTTGCAGGAGCAGCCCATACAGGCGCCGAAGCCGCAGCCCATCCGCTCCTCAAAGCTCATCTGGCCGGAGGTGTTGGTGGCCCGATAGACGGCCTTCAGCATCGGCTCCGGGCCGCAGCAGCAGAAATGGGTGTAGCTTTCCGGCAGGGCATCGGTGACGAAGCCCTTTTGGCCGTAGGAACCGTCCACCGTGGTGACGGTGACGGTACAGCCCAAATCTTTGAATTCCTGCTCATAGAAAATCTCGTTTTTGGTGTTGAAGCCCAGAATCACGGTAACTTTTTTGCCCTGAGCCAGCAGCTTTTTCGCCAGGTTGTACATCGGCGGCACGCCCACGCCGCCGCCCAGCAGCACAGGGGCGTCTCCCGTCAGGCTCAGGTCATAGCCGTTTCCGAGGCCCGTCAGGATATCCAGGGTCTCCCCTGCCTGCATGGCCGCCATCTGCGCCGTCCCCTTGCCCACCACTTTGTAGACAATGGTAAGGGTTTTTTCATCATAGTCGCAGACGGAGATCGGCCGGCGCAGGAACTTCCCGGACAGCTGAATATTCACAAACTGCCCCGGGGCGGTGATGGCGGAGGTGTCTCCGGAAAGCACCATCCGGTACACGGTGTCCGTCAGGGCGGCGTTGCTTTCAATGGTGAAAATACCTTGTTTCATAATTTCTCCCGTTTCGTTGTAGCAGCTGTTACAAAATACTTGTAACAACCCCACAATCATGCTCTTCCCTACATCTTGTGGATGTAGGGGCGGCCATTGGCCGCCCGCGGGCGACGAATCGTCGCCCCTACAAATTCTATTGATAGATTTGCTCTATTCTTCAATATTTCCGAAGATTTTTAGGCATCAATCGTAGAGATGGTCAGCGTGGTCTCTTCCAGCACGTCCAGCAGCACCTTGATGGTGTCCAGCGCCGTGAACAGGGTCACATTGTGCTCCGTGGCAATCTGGCGAATCTGGATGCCGTCATTTTCGTTGGCGCCGGGATCCCGGGTGTTGATGACGTAGGCGATGTGACCCTGACGCAGGGCGTTGGGAATCTGGTCGCTGCCGTCGCTGATCTTGGCCAGGGCGTGGGTGCGGATGCCATGGGCTTTCAGGAAGGCGGCGGTGCCGGAGGTAGCTTCAATGTTGAAGCCCAGCTGATAGAACCGGCGAATCAGGGGCAGAGCCTCTTCCTTGTCCTTGTCGGCAATGGTGCACAGGACGGTGCCGTAGTTTTGCAGCTTCATGCCCGCGGCCTGCAGCGCCTTGTAAAGGGCACGGGTCATGGTCTTGTCGTAGCCGATGGCCTCGCCGGTGGACTTCATTTCGGGGGACAGGTAGGCGTCCAGGCCCCGGATCTTATTGAAGGAGAACACGGGAGCCTTGACGTACCAGCGCTTCTTTTCCTCGGGATAGATGTCGAAGAAACCCTGCTCCTTCAGGCTCTTGCCCAGAATGACCTCGGTGGCGATGTCCGCCAGAGAGTAACCTGTGGCCTTACTCAGGAAGGGCACCGTCCGGGAGGAACGGGGGTTGACCTCGATGATATACACATTGTCCTGGGCATCCACAATGAACTGGATGTTGAACAGGCCTACAATGCCGATGCCGAGACCCAGCTTCTTGGCGTACTGGAGGATGATGCCCTTGACCTTGTCGGAGATGGAGAAGGGAGGATAGACGGAAATGGAGTCGCCGGAGTGAACGCCGGTGCGCTCCACCAGCTCCATGATACCGGGGACGAACACGTCCCGGCCGTCGCAGATGGCATCCACCTCCACTTCCCGCCCCTGAATGTACTTATCCACCAGCACGGGCTTGTCCTCGTCGATCTCCACGGCGTTTTTCAGGTAGTGGCGCAGCTGCCGCTCGTTGGCGACGATCTGCATGGCCCGACCGCCCAGGACGAAGGAGGGGCGCACCAGCACAGGATAGCCGATCTCCTCGGCGGCGGCAACGCCGTCTTCCAGCTTCGTCACGGCCTTGCCCTTGGCTCTGGGAATGTTCAGCTCGTTCAGCAGCTTTTCAAATTCGTTCCGATCCTCGGCCCGGTCGATGGCATCGCAGTCGGTGCCGATGATCTTCACCCCCCGATCGTGGAGGGGCTGAGCCAGGTTGATGGCGGTCTGGCCGCCCAGGGAGGCAATGACTCCCTCTGGCTTCTCGAATTCGATGATGTTCATCACATCCTCGGGGGTCAAGGGCTCGAAGTACAGCTTATCGGCGGTGGTATAGTCGGTGGAGACGGTCTCCGGGTTGTTGTTGATGATGATGGCCTCATAGCCGGCCTTGCGGATGGTCATGACCGCGTGGACGGTGGAGTAGTCGAACTCCACGCCCTGGCCGATGCGGATGGGGCCGGCGCCCAGCACCACGATCTTCTTCCGGTCGGTAAGCCGGGAGTCGTTGGCACCGGTGTAGGAGGAATAGAAGTAAGGGATATAGGCTCCGGTGTGGCAGGTATCCACCATCCGGAAGGCAGGGAAAATGCCGTTTGCTTTTCGGACATTGTACACGTCCAGCTCGGTTTCCTTCCAAAGACGGGCAATATACTTGTCGCTGAAGCCCATGACCTTGGCCTTGCGCAGATATTCCGGGTCGTTGACGTGGAGCTTCAGGGTCTCCTCCATGTCCACAATGTTCTTGATGGCGCCCAGGAAATAGGGGTTGATCTGGGTCAGCTCGTAGATCTTCTCCACGCTGACGCCGTGGTAGAACAGCTCGGCGATGGCGAACACATTGTCGGAGCGGAACTTGCTGATGTACTCCAGCATTTCCTCCACGGACATGTCGTTGAACTTGGGGTGATAAATGTGGTTCTCGCCGCTTTCCAGAGAGCGGATGCCCTTGAGAAGTGCCTCCTCCAGGTTGGCGCCGATGCCCATGACCTCGCCGGTGGCCTTCATCTGAGTACCCAGCTCATTGGAGGCGGTGGCGAACTTGTCGAAGGGGAACCGGGGGAGCTTGGCGATGACGTAGTCCAGGCTGGGCTCAAAGGCGGCGTTGGTATTGGCGATCTTGATGTCCTCCAGGGCCATGCCCACGGCGATTTTCGCGGTGACCCGGGCAATGGGGTAGCCGGAGGCCTTGGAGGCCAGGGCGGAGGAACGGGACACTCTGGGGTTGACCTCGATGAGGTAATACTCGGAGGAATTGGGGTTCAGAGCAAACTGAACGTTGCAGCCGCCCTCGATTTTCAGCTCCTTGATGAGCTTGATGGCGGAGTCGTTGAGCATTTTTTCGTCTTCCTTGCTCAGCGTCATAATGGGAGCCACCACCATGGAGTCGCCGGTGTGCACGCCCACGGGATCAATGTTCTCCATGCCGCAGATGGTGATGGCATGGTTGTTGGAATCCCGCATGACCTCAAACTCGATTTCCTTATAGCCCTTCACGGACTTTTCCACCAGCACCTGGTGCACGGGAGACAGGGAGAAGGCGTTCAGGCCGATTTCTTCCAGCTCCGCCTCGTCGTAGGCGAAGCCGCCGCCGGTGCCGCCCAGGGTGAAGGCGGGCCGGAGCACCACCGGGTAGCCGATCCGGGAAGCCGCCGCCTTGGCCTCCTCAATGGAGTAGGTGATTTCCGAGGGAATGACCGGCTCGCCGATGGACTGGCACAGCTCCTTGAACAGCTCTCTGTCCTCGGCCTGCTCGATGGAGGCGCTGGAGGTGCCCAGCAGCTTCACCCGGCACTCCTTGAGAATGCCCTTCTTTTCCAGCTGCATGGCCAGGTTCAGGCCGGTCTGGCCGCCGATGCCGGGGATGATGGCATCGGGACGCTCGTAGCGGATGATTTTCGCCACATATTCCAGGGTCAGGGGCTCCATGTACACCTTGTCGGCGATGATGGTGTCGGTCATGATGGTAGCCGGGTTGGAGTTGCACAGCACCACCTCATAGCCCTCTTCCTTCAGAGCCAGACAGGCCTGAGTACCCGCATAGTCAAACTCCGCCGCCTGTCCGATAACGATAGGGCCGGAACCGATGATCAGAATCTTCTTAATGTCCGTTCTTTTTGCCATTTCTCATTTTCCTCCGTATCTTCAATTCAATGATTGTAAATTCTATCCGGCTCCCTGTGCGGGAGCACCACCCTTGGTCAGCAAGGGGAGCCTTTGGGTCTACTTTGCCCGGTAGACCACTTTTCCGTCGCAGACGGTGGCAAGGCATTTGCCGCTTACCTTCCAGCCTTCAAAAGGGGTAGCCTTTCCCAGGGACAGGAAGCTGTCCGGGTTCACCGTCTCCTCCGCCTCCAAGTCCCAGACGGAGTAGTCGCAGCCCAGGCTCAGTCCGAACCGTTTTCTGGGGTTGTCCACCAGCAGTTCCAGGAGCTTTTCCAGCGTCAGAATGCCCGGCTTTACCAGATAAGTATACAGGATGGGGAAGGCAGTTTCAATGCCCACCACGCCGAAGGCGCTCTTTTCCAGCCCTTTGGCCTTTTCCTCGGCACTGTGAGGGGCATGGTCGGTGGCGATCATATCGATGGTGCCGTCCAGAAGTCCTGTGACAAGCGCCTGTCGGTCTTCCGCGCTTCGCAGGGGCGGGTTCATCTTGAACCGGCCCTCCTCCCGGAGGTCGCTGTCGTCCATGACCAGGTAATGGGGGCCGGTCTCGCAGGTCACGTCCAGGCCTTCGGCCTTGGCCTTGCGAATCAGCTCCACGCTTTCTTTGGTGGAGATGTGGCACACATGGTACTTGACCCCGGTTTCCCGGACAAGTTCCAGGTCACGCTTTATTTGCCCCCACTCGCTTTCTGAGCAGATGCCCCGGTGGCCGTGGGCTTTTGCGTACTCTCCCTCGTGGATATAGCCGCCCCGCAGGAGGGTATTGTCCTCACAGTGGGCGACAATGGGCTTGCCCAGGACTTTTGCTTCCAGCATAGCCCGGCGCATCCGCTCATCAGACTGCACCCCGTGGCCGTCGTCGGAAAAACCGGGGACGAAGGGCGCCATACCCGCAAGGTCTGCCAGGGTCTCCCCTTTTTCGCCTACCGTAATGGCTCCGTAGGGGTAGACGTGGATGCAGGCGGTATCCCGGATGATGTCCCGCTGGACGTTCAGGTGCTCCACGCTGTCCGGTACCGGGTTCAGATTGGGCATGGTGCATACGGCGGTGTAGCCTCCGTGGGCAGAGGCCAGACTTCCCGTGGCAATTGTCTCCTTATAAGAAAATCCCGGCTCTCTGAAATGCACATGCACGTCACAAAAACCGGGAAAAATAACATATCGGGAGCAATTCAATGCGCAAAGCGCGGAATCGGCGATGGAAGCATCGACACATTCCGCGAACCGGGGCATCAGGGAAGAGGTATAACATTTGGCCTTGTTCATCTCAGTCATAAATGTCTCCTTTTCTCTTTAAAGTCTCTAAAATTTCTAAAGTTTCCAAAAAAATGCCTTGCCTGGGCGGCAAGACGTTGGTGGCAGAATGCCGCACTCGGCCTCCCCCACAATTCCTCCGGATTCCCGGAGACAACCGTGTGGGGCTACCTTACTTTATCTGTGAGATTATAGCATGGACGGTACCAAATTGTCAACCGACAATTTGGTACAAAACCCGCTTCGTTCTTCTGTGTATTTTCTACATGCGGGAATATCCCGTCAAATCCCGGATGACCTCGCCTGCCAGCAGCAGCCCCGCCGCGCCGGGAACGAAGGACACGCTTCCGGGAATCTGCCGCTTGCCCAGCGCCGCCGCTTCTTCCTCCCAGCCGGAGGGCTTCCAGGCCTCCTCCCGGGAGTAGACCACCTTCAGGTGCCGGATGCCCCGCTTGCCCAGCTCCCGGCGCATGACCCGAGCCAGCGGACACACGGCGGTTTTGGAAATGTCCGCCACCTGAAAGGCAGAGGCGTCCAGCTTGTTTCCCGTGCCCATGCAGGAGATAATGGGGACGCCCGTCTCCTTTGCCCGCTCGATCAGAGCCAGCTTGGCGCTTACCGTGTCGATGGCATCCACAATATAGGAAAGGCCGGAGAAGTCAAAATCCTCCGCCGTTTCCCTGGTGTAGAAAATGGGATAGACAGTAACCCGGCAGTCCGGATTGATGTCCAGAATCCGGAGCCTGGCGGCCTCGGTTTTCAGCATTCCCACCGTGGCGTGGGTAGCCAGCAGCTGCCGGTTCAGATTGGAAAGGCTTACCGTGTCCTTGTCCACAAGCACCAGGTTTCCCACTCCGGCTCTGGCCAGGGCCTCCACCGTGTAGCCGCCTACTCCGCCCAGGCCGAACACCGCCACCCTCGCCTTTTCCAGGGTCTTTACGGCATCTCTGCCCAACAGCATTTCCGTGCGGGTAAATTCCTCTTTCATAGAATCTCCTTTTAAGGAAGCTCTGATTAAATCGGCAAGAGCTGGTAGCGAGAGATTTTGTTTCCAGGCAAGGTTTGGAAAATGAGGGAATACTGTATGTATTTCCCATTTTTCAAACCGCAGCATGGGAGCAAAAGATCCGCTATCCAGCCGCAGACGATTTATTCAGAGGTTCCTTAGTGAAAGCCGGGTCAGTGACCCGGCTTTTCCCTTATTCTTCCGTTCTGCGGATGTCCGCCCCCAGGGCGGTGAGCTTGCCTACGATGTTCTCATAGCCCCGCTCGATGAAGTGAATGTGCTCCACATAGGTGGTGCCTTCGGCAGCCAGTCCCGCGATCACCAGAGCCGCGCCCGCCCGCAGGTCATGGGCGTAAACCTCAGCGCCCCGGAGCTTTTCCACCCCTGTAACCGTAGCCGTCTTGCCGCTGATGCGGATTCTGGCTCCCATGGTCTCCAGCTCCGTGCAGTAGCCGAAGAACCGGGTCTCGTAGACGCTCTCCGTCAGGCGGCTGACGCCGTTTGCCAGCGCCATGCACACGCAGACCTGAGCCTGCATATCCGTGGGAAAGCCGGGATAGGGTTGGGTCTTCACGGTGGTCTTGCGCAGAGGGCCGGTACGGATGACCCGGATGGCATCGTCATAGTTGATGATCCGGGCGCCCATTTCCCGAAGCTTGGAGGTGATGCACTCCATATGCTTGGGAATTACGTTCTGAACCAGGATATTGCCCCCGGCGGCGGTGACAGCCGCCATGTAAGTCCCCGCCTCGATCTGGTCGGGAATGATGGCATAGGTACCTCCCCGAAGGGAGTTGACCCCCCGAATTTTAATGGTATCCGTGCCCGCGCCGGTAATCCGGGCGCCCATGGTATTCAGGAAGTTGGCCAGATCCACAATGTGGGGCTCCTTCGCGGCGGTTTCGATGATGGTCTGTCCGGGAATCAGGGAGGCCGCCAGCATAATGTTCACGGTGGCGCCTACGCTTGCCATGTCCAGGCTGATGCGTCCGCCCCGCAGACCTTCCTCGCCGGGCTCCAGGCTCACATACTCCTCGGTTTCGTCCACCACCGCTCCCAGAGCCTCAAAGCCCTTGATGTGCTGGTCAATGGGACGGGAGGCGAAGTTGCAGCCGCCGGGCAGCGCCACTCTGGCCTTGCCGAACCGGCCGAGCAAGGCTCCCATCAGGTAGTAGCTTGCCCGCATCCGCCGAACCAGCTCGCCGTCGGGCTCGGAGCAGGTGACGCCGGAGCAGTCAATCTCCACCACGCTGGTCTCCGGATGCTCCACCTTTGCGCCCATGCCCTCCAGAATGTCCAACAGAATCCGGACATCGGAAATGTCCGGCACATTTTCAATCCGGCATTTTCCGCTGACCAGCAGCGCGGCCGGTAAAATCGCAACCGCGGCATTTTTCGCGCCGCTGATCAGAACGCTTCCGTTCAGCGGCTTGCCGCCATGAATTTCATATCTTGCCAAGGATACCCTCTCCTTGTGATGATTTCAAAAAACGCCCATACGGGCTATAATAGTATAGCACACTACACAATTTCTGTAAAGTGCTAATTCTGAGGTAGGAAATTACCGGCGCAGGCCCTTGGGATAGTGGTTTTTCAGAACCGAGCCGTCTCCTTTTCCCCAGCCGATGGCATAGCCCCCGGCCTGAACCAAACACCAGCCCTTTTTCCCGGAGGGCACCACGTCGCCGTGCAGGTAGGCCTTCATTTCCGGACTCTCCGGGGGAAAGCTTTCCGTAACCGCGCAGGTTTTCAGCCACAGAGCCAGGGCATGGGCAGGCTCGAACCGCCCCTTCCGTTCGGTTCCCAGCTCCAGTCCGGGGCGCAGAACCTTCAGCCGGTTCAGCTCCGGCAGCTCCATCGGTGCCCAGTACAGGCTCTGTCCGAAGGACACCGCCTTGCCCTCAGGCAGGGTGATGTCCAGCTCTTTGGCAAAGCTTTCCCAGGCTTTGGGGCATTTTCCCCCGGAGCAGGCCGGAACCTCTCCCGATTCTCCCTGGGTTTTTCGAAGCACCGCCGCAAAATGCCCCTCCCCCAGCAGCTTGTGGGGCCACATCCGGTAGCTGGCGTTTTCCCCGGAAACAAACCAGGGAGCCTCCACCGGCTCCGGGGTGAATTCCGGGTGAGATTCCAGGAAGGCCGCCACGGTTTCCTCGTCCTCCTCCGGGGCGAAGGTGCAGGTGGAATACACCAGCCGGCCTCCGGGTCTTACCAGCCGGGCGGTACTGTCCAGAATCTCCCGCTGGCGGCGGGCGCACATCTGAACCGTCTCCTGGCTCCAGTCGGTGACGGCGGCTTCCTCCTTGCGGAACATGCCCTCTCCGGAGCAGGGGGCATCCACCAGCACCCGGTCGAAGAAGCCGGGGAAGCGGCTGGCTAACGTCTCCGGGTGCTCATTCGTCACCAGGGCGTTGGCCACGCCCATCCGCTCGATGTTCCGGGAAAGAATTTTCGCCCGCTTGGGATTGATTTCGTTGCACACCAGGAAGCCCCGCCCCAGCATCCGCCCGGCAATCTGGGTGGTCTTGCCTCCGGGGGCGGCGCACAGATCGCAGACCCGCTCACCGGGCTTCGGATCCAGCAGTGCCACCGGCGCCATGGCACTGGCCTCCTGTAGGTAGTATACGCCTGCCTCGTGGTAAACGTGCAGTCCCGGCCGGGTCTCCGGGTCGTAATAGAAGCCCTCCGGCTCCCAGGGCACCGGCGCGCCCACAAAGGGCAGCACCGGCCGCTCCCCTTTCATCGGATTAAAACGGAGCGCCACCGCCCGGGGCCGCTCCAGACTTTCCAGAAAGGCCGGGTATTCCGACCCCAGCTGGGCTTCCATTCTCTGCAAAAAAGCTTCCGGCAGCATAGTGCTCCTCCCAAAAGGCGTAGATTTGGGTTATTATAGCATACCGGTAAGGATTTTTCCAGGGGCAAAAAAGCACCCCGGAAAATCCGGGGTGCTTCGGTTTTAGGGAAGCTCTGATTAAATCGGCAAGAGCTGGCGGCGAGAGATTTTGGCACGAATGAAAGTTTGAAAAGCGTAGGAATACTGTATGTACCCGCAAGGGGTATGCCGCATCCGTAGGCCAGCTTGCGCTGGCAACGGCTGCGCTATATTTCAAGCTTTTCAAACTGCGCAGTCGGGGCAAAAGATCCGTCGCCCAGCCGCAGACGATTTATTCAGAGTTTCCTTAGAATTACTCCTCCAGCAGAGCGATATGCACGGTATCCAGCTGCGCCTTGTCCACGGTGGTGGGAGCGCCCATCATCAGATCCTGGGCATTCTTGTTCATGGGGAAGGTGATGACCTCCCGGATGGACTCCTCGCCGGTGAGCAGCATAATCAGCCGGTCAATGCCGGGAGCCGCACCGGCGTGGGGGGGTGCGCCGTAGGTGAAGGCATTGTACATGGCGGGGAACTTGGCCTTCACGTCGGCCTCGCCCAGGCCTACCAGCTCGAAGGCCTTGACCATGATCTCCGGGTCGTGGTTCCGGACGGCGCCGGAGGCGGACTCGTAGCCGTTGACCACCAGGTCATACTGGTCGGCCTTGATGGCAAGCAGCTTCTCCATATTGCCCTCGGCCTCTTCCAGGGCCTTCAGGCCGCCCTGGGGCATGGAGAAGGGATTGTGGCAGAATTCCAGTGCGCCGGATTCCTCGCCGATTTCATACATGGGGAAGTCCACGATCCAGCAGATGGCGTACTGCTCCTCGTCGAAGTGACCGGGCACCCGGCGGCCCAGCAGAGTGCGGACAACACCGGCGGTCTTCTGGGCGGCGGACTTTTTGCCCGCGGCCATGCATACGAAGGAGCCGGGCTTCAGATTCAGCTTTTCCGTCAGCGCGGGAGCGCAATCGCCCAGGAACTTGGAAATGCCGCCGGTGAGAGCGCCGTTCTCGTCCACCTTGAACCAGCAGGCCTTGTTGCCGGTCTGCACCTCCACGTCCGCCAGCAGCTTGTCGATCCACTTTCTGGCCTGGGTGAAGTTGTCCACCGCCACCGCCTTGACGGCAGCGTTCTCAAAGGGGCCGAAGCCGCAGCCCTGGACGATTCCGGAAATGTCCTGAATCTCCAGGTCAATCCGCAGGTCGGGCTTGTCGGAGCCGTAACGCTCCATGGCCTCGTTGTAGGGAATATGACGGAAGGGAGCCTGGGATACCCGCTTGTACTTGCCGAACTTCTCAAACACCGGCACCAGCACATCCTCCAGGGTGGACAGCACGTCCTCCTGGGAAGCGAAGGCCATTTCCATATCCAGCTGGTAGAACTCACCGGGAGTCCGGTCGGCTCTGGCATCCTCGTCCCGGAAGCAGGGGGCGATCTGGAAATACCGGTCAAAGCCGGAGGTCATCAGCAGCTGCTTGAACTGCTGAGGCGCCTGGGGCAGGGCATAGAACTTGCCGGGATGGTTCCGGGCAGGCACCAGATAGTCTCTCGCGCCCTCGGGAGAAGAGGCGGTAAGGATGGGGGTGGTGATCTCCAGGAAGCCCTTCTCGGTCATGAGCCGGCGCAGCTCCGCCACCACCTGACAGCGCAGGACGATGTTGCTCTTCACCGCGGGATTCCGCAGATCCAGGAACCGGTACTTGAGCCGGGTGTTCTCGTCGGCCTCCTTGGACTTGTTGATCTCAAAGGGCAGCTGGTTGTGAATGCACTTGCCCAGCACCTCGATTTTCTCGGGAACCACCTCAATTTCGCCGGTGGGAAGCTTGGGATTCTTGCTCTCCCGCTCCCGGACGACGCCGGTGACGGACAGGGTAGACTCCTTGTTGATGGGCTTGATCCGCTTCATCATCTCTTCGGTTTCGATAACCACCTGGGTGGTGCCGTAATAGTCCCGGAGCACGCAGAAAGCAAAGTTCGCGCCTACCTCCCGGACGTTTTCCAGCCAGCCGACAATGGTCACGGTCTTGCCGGCATCGGAAAGCCGGAGCTGGCCGCAGTTATGTGTTCTGGATTGCATCATAGAAAGGATCCTCTCTCTTCTGAATTTAACCTATATATTATCCCACAATCTTGGTTGTTTGTCAACAAAAACCGGGCTTCTTACAGGACGATTGCAAACGTTACGTGAACAAAATTGAAAAAGACCGTAGGGGCCGATGCCCACATCGGCCCGTTTCAAAGAAATAAGAGTGCTCAATTACGGGAACTCCCGGGACGATGTGGGCATCGCCCCCTACAAATATTCACGAAACATTCATTCATGCAATCGTCCTGGGCTTCTTAGGCAAAAAAGGCGGAGCAGACCGTTTTCGGTCTGCTCCGCGCCGGATTATGGATTCTCCCGGGACAGCTCCTCCAGGTACTTTTCCAGATACACCTTCTGGACGGCGGCGATGATGCAGGTGGAGATCAGCCGCTTTTCGTCGGAATTGGTATCGGGGAACATCTCCGCCGTGTCCGTCAGGTCGAAGGTAAACAGAAGCAAAGATTCAAATTCCCGGACAAAATAGTCGTAGGCTCGCTGGACGGTATAAGTGTCCTGCTGGATTTTCAGAAATGTGGACAGGGCGTCCAGGCTCAGCACGCTTTTGCAGATGGCGATAAAAATCAGATAGGCGATCTGATCCCGGCTGTACTGCTTTTTCACGGGATTGCCGATGAGACCCTTTTTCACATAGTTGCTGATCATGGAGCCGGTGAGCATCCCGTCCCCCAAAGGCATCAGGCTGCTGTTGATGTATTTTGCCGCCTGAACCAGGTAAAGTCCCACGTCGGGAATTTCCTGATATCGGGGCAGGTGGAAATCACGGTAGGCCTCCGCGATTTTTTCGTTGATTTGCTGATTCATTTCCATCACCCTGGGCTATTATATCCGGGAAAGGGTCGGTTGTCAATATCCGAAAACTTATTTTAAGATTCTCTTGACATCGACATCGGTTGTTGATACAATTGTAAGCGGTTATTGAAAAACCGATGAATAGAGATGGTGAGGCTTAATCATGAAATTTAGAATTGTTACAGACTCCTCCTCCAATGTGCTGAGCATTCCCCACGAGGATTACGGCTGCGTACCCATGAAGATTGTAGCCGGAAAGGAATATGTGGATGCCCCCGGGCTGAACGTGGCTCAGATGGTGGAGGATCTGAAGGGCTATAAGGGAAAAACCGGCTCCTCCTGCCCCAACGTGGGCGAATGGCTGGAGGCCTTCGGCGATGCCCAGTATGTTTTCGGCATTACCATCACCAAGCATCTGTCCGGCAGCTACAACGCCGCCCGGCAGGCAGCGGAAACCTATATGGAAGAGCACCCTGACCGGCGGGTCTATCTGTTCGACTCCCTGGCCGCCGGCCCGGAGCTGATGATGATTGCGGATAAAATCCGCCAGTGCGAGGCGGCGGGGGACGATTTCGACACCACCGTTGCCAAGGTGCTGGACTATCACAATCACACCCACACCATTTTCTGTCTGGAATCCATGCACAATCTGGCCCACAACGGCCGGGTGCCCATTACCGTGGCAAAGCTTGCCGGAATGCTGGGCATTCGGATCATCGGTGAGGCTCAGGGAGGTCAGATTGTGGCCATCCACAAGCCCAGAGGCGAGAAGAAGGCCATGCTGGCCATGGCTCAGACGGTAAGGGAGCGGGGCTTCCGGGACGGCGAGCTCATCCGCATTTCCCACTGCTTCGCCGACGACAGGGTGCAGGAATTCATGTCGAAAATCCGGGAGGATTTTCCCCATGCCCGGTTCATTGTAGAGCCGACCACCGCCCTTTGCAGCTACTACGCGGAGCACGGCGGATATATCGTGGGCTTCGAGGGCGGCTTCAACGTCAATAACGATAATTCCAAGTTTTGAGCCGGGTGAGGTCGCGTTCGATTTTTTGAGTACCACCCAAAAGCGCATGTCATTGCGAACCAGTGTCGCAACACTGGTGTGGCAATCCGTTCTCCCAAGCCTTCCCCTGTGGGGAAGGTGGCTCGCACGTCTCCCGCAAGTGCGAGACGGATGAGTGTCTTGCCTCTCCCTATGGGAGAGGTGCCCCGAATGGGGCGGAGAGGGTGAATTTACCCTCTCAGTCACTTCGTGACAGCTCCCCCAAAGTGGGAGCCAAGGGGGAAACGGATTGTGACCGGAGGGAATCCCTGGAAGGGGCCACACCGGTGACATCGGTCACTGGTTCGCAATGACATTCTTTTTCGGTAGTTCTCAGAAACATCCTAAAAGCAGAAATATGGAAAAAGCAATAGGGGCACTGCGAATATTCGCAGTGCCCCTATCAAATATTTTCAAAATTCCTTATTCTTCCGGCTTTTCCTCGGCGGTTTCCTCCGTGGCACGCTTCTGCGCCTCCGCCTCCGCCGCCACCCGATTGACGAACAGATCTGCCGGGTCGTGGGGCAGGAAATGCTGCCACAGCAGCGCCCCCACGGCAATGACGCAGGTCAGCCCCGCCAGCACCTGGCTCACCCGGAAGGGGCCCCAGTAGAGGCTGTCCACCCGCAGCCCCTCGATAAAGCACCGACCCAGGCCGTACCAGGCCCCGTAGCCCAGGGCGATCTGGCCGTCGTATTTCCGGTGCTTGGACAGGAAGTGCAGCAGCACAAAGCCGACGAGATTCCACACGGATTCATACAGGAAGGTGGGGTGGTAATACTCCCACTGGTTCGTCACGGTGTTGAACAGACCCATCCGGAAGAAGCTGTCTGTCGCCGCGCCGAAGGCCTCCCGGTTGAAGAAGTTGCCCCAGCGGCCCAGAATCTGTCCGATGAAGAACCCCAGCAGGGTAATGTCCAGCACCGTGGTGACCCGGAGCTTTTTCACCTTGCACAGCACCGCCACGCCGATGACCGCGCCGATGACGCTGCCATAGATGGCGATGCCTCCCTCCCAGATGGCGAACACGGACAGCGGGTTATCGGCATAGTCCTTCCAGGAGAAGGCCACATAGTAAATTCTCGCGCAGAGAATGGCAAAGGGGGTAATCCACAGCACGCCGTCCAGGATGTCGTCCTCTTTGAGGCCGAATTCCCGGCTTCTGCGGCAGGCGTACAGCACGGCAAGAATCAGCCCCAGGCCGATGCACAGGCCGTACAGGTGGATGGTCAGCGGGCCCAGCTGGAAGTATCTGGGCGGGTTCATTTCCAGTCCCAGAAAGGGGAAGGAAATAGAAGAATAATCAGCAGGATTCATGATCTTTCTCTCCTTGTGTGGTAGGTTCGATGACGGACAGGCAGCACCGCTCCTCGGTGACCACCCGTCTCAGGAAATCCCCGATTTCCCGCTCCTCGATCTGCCGGTAGATTTCCGGGAAGCGGAAGTAGTCAAAGTCGGAAAAATGGTAGGCGCAGATCCGGAAGCAGGTGGCGTCAAAGCTGTCCAGGCTCCGGATGCGCCTGCCCAGGGCACTGCGCTTCATCCGCAGAAAGTCCTTCTCTGGTACGCCCTCCCGGGCGATTTTCTCCGCCTGCGCCAGAATGGCCTCCCGAATTTTCCGGGGCTCGTAGCTGTCTCCGGCGCACAGCAGCATGGCGCAGCCGTCGATGGTCTCAAAGCCGCCGCCGAAGGAGGTATCGATGATTCCCTCCTCATACAGCCGCAGATACAGCTCCGAGGATTCGCCGAAGAGCGCCTCCGCCGCTAAATCTGCCACCATTTCCTCCCGGATGGCCGCGTCTCCCCGTCCCAGGGGCTCGCACTTGAAGGCCAGGTTGAACATGGGCATGGCCACCTCCATCCGGCCTGTCGTCTCCTTCTGGGGGCAGGTCATCTCCTCCCGGGACAGGGGCTTCTTCTCCCCCACCGGGGCAGGCTCGGTGCCCAGAATCTCCTCCGCCGCCCGGGTAACTTCCTCCGGGTCTACATCGCCGATGACGCACAGAAGCATGTTCCCCGGGGCATAGAAAGCCCGATGGCAGTCATAAAGGATTTCCGGGGTGATTTCCCGGATGGTCTCGCCGGTTCCCAGGATGGGCACCCGGATGGGGTGCTCCCGGTACATGGCCTTCACCAGGTTCTCAAAAATCACGCTGTCCGGGGCATCCTCGTTCATGCCGATCTCCTGGTCGATGATTCCCCGCTCCTTTTCCACGCTTTCGGCGGTGAAATAGGGGGTGGACACGAATTCCAGCAGCAGACGCAGACAGGCGTCGAAATTCTTCGTGCAGGAGAAATAATAGGCGGTCATGTCGTAGCTGGTGAAGGCGTTGGTGCTGGCGCCCAGCCGGGCAAATTCCGCGGAAACGTCCCGGTCGGGCAGGTCGAACATCTTGTGCTCCAGGTAGTGGGCAACGCCTGCCGGAGAACGGTAATCCTTCCCGGCAAACCGGTAGTCCGTATGCACGGAGCCATAGTCCGTCACAAAATAGGCCAGGCTCCTTGTAAAGCCCTTCCGGGGCACCACGCACACCGTCAGCCCGTTGGGAAGCTTTTGACGGTACAGCGTCTCGTCCAGCTCCGGGTATTCATAGGGGGTCATAGGCTCTCTCCTTTCAGGAAATAGGTGCTGTGCAGCTTGAGGGTCTTTGCGCAGCGCGCCACGTCCGCCACGCTGACCTGCTCCACTGCCCGGAGGTATTCCTCCCGGGTGAAAATCATGCCGCTTAAAGCGGCGGTGCTGTGGAAGCTTTCCACGGCACCGGGGGAATCCAGCACCGCCCGCAGGCTGGAGGCGATGGCCTCCTTGGCGGCGGTCAGCTCCCCTTCCGTAATTTGGCCTTCCTGGCAGGCCGCCAGCTGGTTCAAAATTTCCTGCCGGGTGACGGCCTCCTTGTCAAAGTCAATGCCCGCATTGGCAAGCAGGATGCCCTTGGCTCCATAGTAGGAAGAATCGATGGAGTAGCACAGGCTTCTTTTCTCCCGGACGTTCTGGAAGAGCTTGCTGGTCATGCCCCCGCCCAGCACCACGTTGCACACCTGCATGGCGGGCATTTCCGGATCCCGGTTGGTAATGGGCGTGGTGAAGCCCATGCACAGCTTTCCCTGAGCCACGTCCATGATCTCCGTATCATCTCCCCCAGCGCCGGGGGTGAAACGGGTCTGGGCGGGTAAGTCCATCGGCTCCCGGGGCAAACCGGCAATCAGGGCTTTCGCCGCTTCCGCCACCGTTTCCTCCGGGGCGCTGCCCACATAGAACAGGGCAATGGGACTGGTGCGAAGGATTTCTTCATAATGCCGGGTCAGATCCTCCGGGGTGATGGCCGCCACGTCCTCGGTATCTCCCAGCCGGGGCACGCCGAAGGAATCCCCGGCGCACATGCTGCGCAGCAGCCGGGTGATGGCGTAGACCCGCTTGTCGTTCCGGTCGGACTCAATGGTGGAAATCAGATTTTTCTTTTCGCTTTCCACGAAATCCGGCAAGAAAGCCCCCTTTTCCTTTGGGGAATCCAGTAGCAGCTCCCGCAGAAATTCCAGCATGGGCTCGAAAACCCGGTCCCCGGGCAGGGCAAACCGGTCGTCCATAAAGCCGCAGTAAAGGCCGGTGGTCTGGTAATCCCCCACCCGGCGCACCAGGGGGCTTACCGCCCCGCCGTAAAGTTCGTCCAGCCGCTGGGTCACCGCCCGCAGGTCGGGACAGCAGTTAGTACCCCGCAGGAGCACCGCGGGAAGCAGGGCGTTTTTCGCCGCCTCCGCCTTGCGCATGGGACGCACCAACTGAAAGCTGAAGCCTCCCTGCTTGAATCGGGTATCCCGGCAGCAGCGCAGGGTCACGCCGGGGGCAATGGTGGTGGTTTGTATCATAGTATTCTCCTGAAAACGCCGAAGACCCGGCGATGATTACAGGGTATTATATACCATTTTTTTCAAAATAGGAAGTAGGACACAAAAATTTAAGACTTTTCCGGTTGTGTTTTTTCCCCTTCTGCGATAGAATAGAAAAACTATGGAAGCTCTGATTAAATCGGCAAGAGCTGGTAGCGAGAGATTTTGTTCTCAGGCAAGGTTTGGAAAATGGAGGAATACTGTATGTATTTCCCATTTTTCAAACCGCAGACTGGGGGCAAAAGATCCGCTATCCAGCCGCAGGCGATTTATTCAGAGTTTCCCTATGCAGAAATAACGAAAGCGCAAGGAGGATTTCCTATGGCATGGCTGGAAATCACCGTCAATACCGCGTCAAAGGACGTGGAGGACGTGGCCGCCCGGCTCACCGCCCGGGGCTACGCGGATCTGGTCATTGAGGATCAGACGGAATTTGAATCCTTTCTGGAGGAAAACCGGGCCTATTGGGACTATATCGATGACGAATTTCAGAAAAAGCTGGAGGGTTTAAGCCGAATCAAGCTGTACCTGGAGGAAAGCGACGAGGCAGGCCTTGCCCGGCTTCGGGACACGGTTGCCGAACTGGGACTTACCATGGAGGCAAAGCCCCTGCCGGAAACCGACTGGGAGGAAAGCTGGAAGGACAGCTATCCGCCCCAGGAGGTGGGCAAAAATCTGGTAGTCCTCCCCTACTGGCTGGCAGAGGAGAAAACGGAAAAGAAGAAGATCATTCTCGACCCGGGTCTGACCTTCGGCACCGGTGCTCACCCCTCCACCCAGATGGTCATGGAGGCCATGGAGCAGCGGGTGCAGCCCGGCTGGCACTGCCTGGATCTGGGCAGCGGCAGCGGCATTCTGTCCATCACTGCCCTGCGTCTGGGGGCGCAGAGTGCCGTAGGCGTGGACATCGACCCCAAGGCCGAGGACATCGCCCGGGAGAACGCCGCCTACAACAGCTTCGGTTCCCCGGCCTTCACCGCCCTCACCGGCAACGTCACCGAGGACAAGGGGCTGATGCACCGGCTGTCCCAAGATCGCTACGATCTTCTGCTTGTGAACATCGTGGCCGATGTAATCATCGGCCTGTCCCCCATTCTCCCTGACTTCATGGGCGAGCACACCCTTCTCATCTGCTCCGGCATTCTGGACAGCCGTCTGGATGATGTAACCGCCGCTCTGGAAAAGGCCGGGCTCACCGTCACGGAAATCCGGGCTAAGGAAGAATGGCGGTGCGTGCTGGCAAAGCGGGAAGGAGGCATTTCATGAACATTCCCTACCGATATCAGCGGATTCTGCGCCGTTTGGGCATTTTCGGACTGATTCTGCTGCTGCTTTTTCTCATCGCCTGGGTATGCTGGGTGGTCTGGCTTCAGCGGTATGTGGTCTACACCAACGAGGGGGTAAAGCTGGACTTTTCCCAGTCCTCCTATGACATTTCCGGCGTGGAGGCGGCAGCCCCCTCAGACGACGTGAAAATCTCCATTTTCTACAACGAGGGCGCCGACGCCATCGACACCGCCAAGGAAATGACCCAGCTGGCGGGCTATTACATCACCAACGACATGTGCAAGGAAGATATGGACAACGTGATGCTCCAGATCGAGCGTCTGCCCAGCAAGACCCCCGTCATGGTGGAGATGAAGGGCCCCTTCGGCTCCTTCTTCTACAATTCCAAGCTCAGCGGCGCGGTGATCTCCCAGAGCACGGACATTCCCGCCATGGAAAAGCTTGTGGCGCGGATGAATACCAAGGGCTTCTACAAAATCGCCCGGATCAGCTCCCTGCGGGATCGCTCTTTCGGTGAGGCCAACGTCACCAGCGGTCTTTACATGCTCAGCCGAGCCGGCCTGTGGATGGACACCGGCGGTATGTACTGGCTGGATCCCACCAGCGCCTCCACCATCACCTGGATTTCCTCGGTGGTGCTGGAATTAAAGGAAATGGGCTTTGATGAGGTGCTGCTGGACGACTTCCGGTTCCCGGACTCCGATGCCTACATTTTCTCCGGAGACAAGCCCGCGGCTCTGCAAACCGCCGCCACCAAAATCATGGAGGCCTGCTCTTCCAATAAGTTTGTCGTCTCCTTCGGGGTCAGCGACCCCACCTTCGCCCTGCCGGATGGCCGGTGCCGGATGTATTTGAGCAATGTGGACGCGGGCAGCGTGGCCGCCACCTATGCCAAGGTCACGGTCTCCGATCCGGAAATCCGGGTGGTGTTCCTGTCCGAGTCCGGCGACACCCGCTACGACAAGTACAGCGTCATCCGCTCCCTGAACGTAGCCGAAGAGGTGGAAAACCGGAAGGCCGAATAGCGGGCCGGGAGCCCCGGCGGGCTATTCGTGCGCAGGCTGGTCTGTATTCGATTGACTATTGGGTACCGGCTCGGTATCGTTCTGTTTTCAGAGCAGAAGCGAAGAACGCATATCTTTGCGAGGAGCCGCAGACTGGTGTGGCCCTTTCCAAGGATTCCCCTGAGAGGGGAAGGTGGCTCGTGCGTCCCCCGCAAGCGCGAGACGGATGAGGGCTACTTGCCTCTCCCTATGGGAGAGGTGCCCCGCAGGGGCGGAGAGGGCATGTTTACCCTCTCAGTCACTCCGTGACAGCTCCCCCAGAGTGGGAGCCAAGGGAGTAAGCAAACCGCCGCCCGGTCTGAACATTCAGGCCGGGCGGTGACTGCGTTATTCGTTGTTCATCAGCTTGGACAGGGTATTGAAGTAGAGCTGATCCTGCACCTTTTTGCAGAAATTGATCTTATTGGAAACCGTGTTCTTGATCCGCTCCACATAGCCCTCCTCCACCGTGACCCCCTCTGCGGGCGTGAAGGTCTTGGTTTCGGCATCGTAGGTGCCCTTATCCGTTTTCCAGCTGAACTCCGGCCAGAGCACCAGGGGCTCCGCGTCGGAGAATACGTCCCGTCCCACCAGCAGCCGGGAATCATAGTCCAGGCCGAAGAGGTTAGAAAGGGTAGGCAGAATGTCCAAGCTGTACACCGGCGTCTCCACCTTCAGATTCTTATCCTCCAGGCAGCCGCTCCAGATAATCAGGCCGGTGTTGTCCCGGGTAAACCGATCGATTTCCGAAACCCCATAGAGCTCGCACAGATAATTCTTGGCATTCTTCCAGGTGGCGCTGCGCTCCAGACCGTAGGGGTAGTGATCCGGGCTGATGACGATCACCGTGTCGTCGGCAATCCCCGCCTCCTCCAGCTGCCGGATCAGCGAGGTCATGGCGTTCTCCAGCTCCAGCTGAGAGGCCAGATAGCACTTCACCGCCTCGGCACCGTCGTAGTCGATGAGGTCGTAATTCTTCCGGGACATGGCGTTGTCCTTCAGGCTGTAGCCGCAGTGACCGGAAACCGTCATGTAGTAAATACTGAAGGGCTGCTGGTCGATGTACTGGGGCACGGAAATGTCGATCATTTCCAGATCGCTTTCCGGCCAGACGGGAGTGATTCCCTCCAGGCCGCCGTACCGAGCCAGGAACCGGTCGTAGCCCAGCTTGGTGTGGGTCTTGTTCCGGTCGTAGTAGTCCGCGTTGTGGTTGTGATAGGCGGCGGAATAGTAGCCAAGCTTTTGCAGCTGGTGACCCATGGTCAGGAACAGATCCTGATAGACCGCCTGCTTCATGCACATGCCCACGTTGGCCGGCACCATACCAATCACATTGGAAAACTCTCCGGTGGTGGTGCTGCCGCCCCAGGCAGGCTGATAGTAGTCCGTGAACTGAATGCCCTTGGTAGCCATCCGGTACAGGGTGGGAGTTCTCTCCGGGTCGATGACCTGCTTTGAGAAGGCCTCGGCGGTAATGAGAATCAGATTTTTGCCCTTGAACATGCCGGTATACTCGTTCTTCAGGCTGGGCTGGACGGTGCTCACATACTGGTGAATGGAAGCAATGTGGCTGTTTTTCTCCGTCTGGGCAAGCTGGGCAAAGTCAAAGTCCATGACGTTGGGCTCGTAGGCCGCAGGCTCCGTTTCCCCGGGCTGGGTCTCCTGCACCGGCGCGCTTTGGGTCGGCGCGGGAATTTCTGCCACAAAGTCCCCCTGGTTCTCCTGGGAGGCATCCGTGTGGGTGGCGTTCATAATCATGCCCATGTTCAGGCCGAAGCACCGCACCGCGCTGTCAAAATTGTAAGCATCGTTCAGCCGGGAGGCATCGGTTCCGCTTTTGGCCACGGCAAAGGCCAGGCAGTAGGCGACCAGAGCCGCAACCAGTGCCAGCCACCGCAGCCGCCAGCCGGTTTCCCGGGGAGCGGCGAACAGGCCATAGCCGATGACCGGCAGGAAAAACAGAAGGATTCTCCAAAGCCCCCGGACTACCAGGGACACCACGACCCCGGCAAAATCCGTGGCCACCCCTCCGGCGCCGCCCAGCAGCATTCCCAGCTGCATGAAGGCCATGTAGGCATCGTTGCAGAAGTACTCCACAATGTACAGCACCGTCACAAGAGCCATGACCCCGGCACACACCCATTTACCCCAGGTCTTCTGACCCAGGAAGGTAAACACCTGACCGATGAGGCCGCCGAAGCCCACCGCAAAGAGCACCACCGCGGCAAATCTTCCGAGCCGGAAGGACTCCATGGTCCACAGGTGCAGCAGCGCCTCGCAATAGACAACCGTCACCACCGCAAACAGCCAGGCGGGAATGGGAAGCTTTCCCAGGAATTTTTTCATCTGTCTTCATTCTCCTTCGGTGCCGGGCCGTTCCCTCTGCCGCCCCGACGGCGGCGGTAATTGGGACGGCGGCGAGGCTTCCGCTCGCCGGATTCCGGGGCTGTCTCCTCGGCGGAAGCCGCCGGCTTCGGCTGCTGCCGCTCCTGACGCTCCGGGCGCTCCGGGCGCTCCTGACGGGGGCCGTCCTGTCTGCGGCGGCGGCGGTTATTCGGTCTGGGCGTCTCCTGCTGAGCCGCCTCCGGCTGCTCGGCAGGCTCGTCGGAAACCACCGACTCGGTGCTGTAGCGGAAGCGGATAGGCTCCAGCATCATGGGCTGCTCTGCCTCCTTGGGCTGGGGAGCCCGCTTGCCGTTGCCGGAAATGGGAGCCAGATCGGCGGGAATCGGCGGGTCATTCTTTCTGGCCTTGCCGCTGCGCAGCACCGCAATGTCCGCATTGGGGAAGACGCTCACCGTCTCCGGGTTCTCCTCCATGCGCACCTTCACCCGCTGACGCAGCAAATCCAGCTCCACCACCGTGCCCCGGCCCTCGGGGGTGTCCACGAAGGATTCCGGCTTTGGGCTGGAGCGGATCAGATCTTCATAGGCATCCTGCTCGTATTTCAGGCAGCACATGAGCCGGCCGCAGGTGCCGGAAATTTTGGTGGGATTCAGAGAAAGGCTCTGGGTTTTTGCCATTTTGATGGAAACCGGCTGAAAATCGTCCAGGAAGCTGGCACAGCAGAAAGGTCTGCCGCAGATGCCCAGACCGCCTACCATCTTGGCCTTGTCCCGGACGCCGATCTGCCGCAGCTCAATGCGGGTGTGGAAAATGGAGGCCAGATTTTTCACCAGCTCCCGGAAATCCACCCGCTCGTCGGCGGTAAAGTAGAAGAGAATCTTGCTGCCGTCGAAGGCCACTTCCGCCGACACCAGCTGCATATCCAGCCCATGGGCGGCAATTTTGTCCAGGCACACATCGTAGGCTCGCTTTTCCTTGGCTCGATTGTCCGCGGCGATTTTCTCGTCCTGAGCCGTGGCCTTGCGCAGTACTTTGCGCAGAGGCGCCACCACGTCCTTCTGGGCGATTTTGTGGTTGCATCCCGCGCAGATGCCGTACTCCGCCCCCCGGGCGGTGTCGATGATCACATGCTCCCCGGTCTGAAAAGTCAGGCCGTTGGGGTCAAAATAGTAGATTTTCTGTCCGGGACGAAACTGGATGTCCACGACCTCCACGGTCTGCTCCGGCGAAACCTTCATTTCCTGTTCCATATTGTCTCCTTTATCGTAAAAAGCCCTGATTCAACCGGCAGATGCCGGCAATGGCTTCAGCGTTTCCGCAATTCCCAGCTCAGCCAGCCGCAGACCGCCGCCGGGGAAACATTGCTCATGGTATATTCCAGCGCCTTTCTCAGCGCCTGAATGCCGCCGTAAAGCGCAGGCGCCGTCCGTTTCCGGGCAAGCTCCCGAGCCAAAGGGGAAACCGTATCGGCGCCGCTGCGGCTCATCAGAGCATTTTCCAGCAGGGTCAGCCACTGATTCAGGGTCTCCGACAGAGCGTCCCGCTTGGATTTTTCCATGGGAGTCAGCAGCTGGGTCAGACCCAGGGCATCCCCGTCTCCATAAGCCTGGGCAAAGGCCTGGGTCTGAGGACTGACCCCCTCGCCGCTTTCCAGCAGAGCCTTTGCCTGACCCAGAAAGCCGCCGCTGCGTGAGGCGGCCGCGGCAATGTCCTCCTGAGAAGCCTTGGGGAAGTCCTTTTGCAGCTGGGCTTCCAGAATGTCCGCCGGAAGAGCCTGTAATTTCAGTTCCGTGCACCGGGAACGGACAGTTGGCAGCAGTTTATCCGGATTATCCGCGATCAGGAGGAACACCCCGTAGCTTGGTGGCTCCTCCAGCACCTTCAGCAGAGCGTTCTGACCGGGGATACCCATGTCCTGGGCCCGGGGAAACTGGTAAATCTTATGGTCCGATTCGTTGGGCTGGATGAACATATCCGCCCGGGCCTGGCGAATCAGCTCCACGGGGACGGTTTTCTTCTCCGGGTCGTCTACCAAGATGTAGTCCGGATGATTGCCGTCCAGAATCTTCCGACAGGGGGTGCAGACGCCGCAGGGCTTATCCGTGCCCTGACACAGGATAGCCTGAGCCAGGAGCCTTGCCAGGGTGCGCTTTCCGGACCCTTCCGGGCCGGTAATCAGATAGCAGTGGGAGATATGTCCTTTGCTGAGGCTTTCTGTTAAGTTCTCCTTCAGCTGCCGGTTTCCCAGAAGCGCGCCAAAGCCCATATGCTCCCTCCTTGCCGATTTTTTATTTTATCATAATTTTTTGGAAAATGAAATAGAGAATTCTGATTTCTCTTGATTTTGTGGGCGCAAATCCACAAATTCTGTAGGGGACGATGCCCTCATCGTCCCGTTTGCGCGCTGCCATAATGGTATCTTGCGGGTCGATGAGGGCATCGACCCCTACGTTTGCGATTCCAGTGCTTCCTTAAGTCCAGAGGTCAGACAGCATGGGAATGACCTGCTTTTTCCGGCTCATGATCCGGGGCAGGAACGCGGTATTTTCCTTTGGCGTCACGTTGAAGGCCTGACGGACGGACTCGTCGTCGCCCACATACAGAATCTGGGTGCCCTCCTTCATCACGTCCGTGGCCATGAGCAGCACCAGGTCGAAGCCCTTCTCCTCCTTGTGTCGGCGCATCCGGTCAAGGATTTCCGCCTTCCGGTTCAGCACGCCGCCGGAATCCACGCAGGTCAGCTGAGCAACCGCCAGGGAGTGTCCCGCCACATGGAACTCCTTGTAGTCCGTAAAGAGCATTTCCTCCACGCTTTTGTGATCCACCGCCCCGGAGAAAAGCATTTTGCCCAGCTCATCCAGAGACACGTTGGCAATCCGGGCCATCCGCTCCGCCGTGCGGATGTCCCGCTGGGTGCAGGTGGGGGATTTGAACATCAGGGTATCGGACAGAATGGCTGCCGCCATCATCCCCGCCAGACCTGCCGAGGGCATGAGCCCCCGATCCTGGAACATGCTGGCAATGATGGTATTGGTGGAGCCTACGGGCTCGTTGCGTACATAAATGGGGTTGTTGGTCTGCACATCCGCCAGCCGGTGGTGATCGATGATCTCTAAGATTTCCGCCTGGTCAAGACCCAGCACCGACTGGGAGGCCTCGTTATGGTCAACCAGCACCACCCGCTTACGCCGGGGGCGCAGCAGATGATACCGGGTCAGAATGCCGACCACCTTTTCCTTGCCGTCCAGAATGGGATAGCTGGGATGGCGGTACTTGAGCACTACCTCCCGGACGTCGTCCACCCGATCGTTCAGATGGAAGCCGATCAAATCCCGGGTCTTGCAGATCCGCCCGACAGGGTTGGACTGGAACAGCAGGCGGCTTGCCCGGTAAGCATCGAAGGGCGTGGAAATAATGACGGTTTCCGTGGGGAATTCCCGCAGCTCCACCGGAAGGGAACTCTGGCACAGCACCAGGCAGCTGACGTTCATTTCCAGCGCCCGGCGCATCATGTCCGGCTGATGGCCGCAGAGCACGATGGACTCCCGCTTCTGGAACAGCAGATTCTCCTGGCTCTGGGGCAGGGCGATCACCACCTCGCCGGTGATGGTGTCCGTATTTTCCCCAGCCTCATTGAGGATTTTTCCTTCCAGCACGGACAGCAGGTTAAACAGCGGCACCTGCTCCAGCATTCCGGAGGTAATGCCGGACATATTGTAGCCGGCAATGTCCGTCCGGGAGAGAATGCCGTAAAGGGTACCGTCCTCGTTGGCCACCGGCACCGCGGCGATGGCCGGATAGGAAGCGAATTCGTCCCAGGCCAGGCTCACGGAAACCCCGGTGCTTAAAATCGGCGGGGTGTCGAAGTCCAGATCCCGAACCTGGTTATACAGATTCGTGATCCGGTTGGGTGCCTGAAAGCCGAAGCGGTTCAGCACATTCTGGGTCTCTTCGGAGACCTGCCCCAGGCAGGCGGCCTCATATTCCCGATCGCCGCAGGCATTGCGCAAAGCCGCATAGGCGATGGCCGCTACGATGGAATCCGTGTCCGGATTCCGGTGTCCGGTTACATAAATGGGATCCATAAACGCACCTCCATATGTTAGGGATTGCTAGGGAATCTCTGATGAAATCGGCAAGAACTGGGAGCGAGAGTTTTTTCTCTAGCCGAAGGGTTCAAAAGCGGAGGAATACTTTGTGTATTGCCCACTTTTGAAGCCGCACGGATAGAGGAAAAGATCCGCTATCCAGCCGCAGACGATTTCATCAGAGTTTCCCCTAGGCAGTCACTTCGCCTGCCAGATTCTTTTGAAAAAGGGCTCCGATTTCCGTCTGGCTCATGCCCTGACCAATGGCCCACATAAGCTTGGTCATGGCGGCCTCGCTGGTCATGTCCCGACCCTGGATGACCCCCAGCTCCAGAAGCTTGTTGCCCACCTGGTAAACCTCCAGATTCGCGCTGTCGTAGAGGCATTGGGTAGTCACCACCACGCTGATGCCGTCCTCCACTGCCCGGCGGATGCCCCGCAGGCCTTTGTGGAGCACGTTTACCCCGCCCAGGCCGAAGGCCTCGATGACGATGCCCCGGTAGCCCATGGCTGCCAGCATTTCAAAAATCGAGGGATTCAGCCCCGGAGTCAGCTTCAGAAGGAACACATTCTGACTGATTTCCGGGCACAGTCGGGGTTCCCCGGTCTCCTTAGGCAGCACCTGAGAATCCACCACCAGGCCCAAGTTGCTGACCTGGGCGGCGTAGCGGGCATTGACGCTTTCAAAGGCGGAAAAGCCGGAGGCTCGCACCTTCACCGCCCGGCAGCCCAGCATTACCTTCCGGTCGAAGGCCAGGAACACGCCGGGATGACCGGCCGCCGCCATGGCAAAGGCCGTGCGCAGATTGTCCGGCCCGTCGGAAAGCATATCCGCCAGGGGCAGCTGAGAGCCGGTGAATACCACCGGCAGATCGATGCCCGGCAGCATGAAGGTCACGGCGGAGGCGGTATAGGCCATGGTGTCCGTGCCGTGGGAAACCACAATTCCGTCGTATCCGATCCGTTCCTCGAAAATATGTCGGGCCAGCAGCTGCCATTCCTCCGGGCGGATATTGGAGGAGTCCAGGCAAATCACGTCCTGCACCCTGATATCGTAATAGGTGCGCAGCTGGTTCAGCTCCCGCTCCATCACGTCCGAACGCTGAGGCTCCAGGCCGTCCCCGCCGGGCAGGGAGGCAATGGTGCCGCCGGTGGTCAGCAGCAGGATTTTCTTCTTGGTGTCCATAGTCCGGCTCCTTCCTGGTTTATCCTTGTATTATAGCCGAAAGCCGGAAAAATAGCAAGAAAAATCCAAGGGGGTCTTTCGTGGGCACACCAAAAAGAAAGATGTCATTGCAAGGAGGCCATCGGCCGACGTGGCAATCCGTTTCCCTCGTCCCCCTTGGCTACCCCTTTGGGGGAGCTGGCGGCGAAGCCGACTGATACTATTTCCTGATTAAAATCTTAATTTTAATCAGGAAGGCATCGCCTG
>OHNJ01000075.1_pt1 | contig 32569 bp, 26 predicted proteins | sample 1569611 | NCBI WGS metagenome assembly OHNJ01 (sample SAMEA3879607, study PRJEB24766) | human gut metagenome | biome: human-associated habitat; feature: feces | place: USA | collected 1985/1987
CACCGGGATCATCGTCAGAGCCGCGAATGTCATAGCAGTACCAGCCCTTCGGCACGGTATCACGGGCGATGCGCCCGTTGGTGAACAGCGCGGGCTTATCAAACACTTCAATGTGCTGGAATTTATCTGTTCTTGCGTTGACGTTCAAAATTTCATGCCTCCCATCTGCGGCGTGTACGCTTCATCCCGCCAGTTGTTTTTACATCCTTCGAAACGGTTGACCAGTTCTGTGGCAGTAAGGGCTACAGTAGGCGGTTCTATCGTTTCTGAGAAGCAGTCCTCATCCAGCTCGAACCAGCAGTGATCCACCGCAGGATCATACCGGTCGAAGCGGCGTTCCGGCAGTCCTACTTGCCTTGGAATGAAGTATTCGCCCATTTCGCAGCTATCTTTGATGGTACGAGCCTGTTCCGTAGTCAGCGTACCGGCAATGACGCATTTATTGTGCATCTTGTAGTTATCGGCATCTCTGTACAGATATGAGATCTTGGTGTTCATAGGTATCACTCCCTTCTTTTGGGCAACGGCAAACATACTACACATCTGCCGCAAAGTCTACTGAAACATTTGCTGCCCCTGTGTTTGCTCCGGGAAGGGCGGGTCCAAGCGCCGCAGCAGGCCGAACTCCGTTTTTGTCACACCGTCATTTTCCATGCAGTCCTGACCGTATTGCTCAAAATCCATGTAGCCCTCCAGCTCGTAGATGGCCTCATCATCCAGCCCCAGCGTTTCCTGTAATCGCTGCTGACCGTAACCGTAGGCATCCTCCGTGATGCGCTGATAATTGTCCAGATTTCGCAGGAGATCACAGGCACGGTGCAGCGTATCCGGCCGCTCGGTCTCCAGCACGGCGGCGTAGGTCAGGAGCGCACCGTCCTGCTGCCAGATGTCCTCCAAGGCTTCGGCAAAATCGTTGTAATCCTCCACGGCGGGGCAATCTGTATCACGGATCAGCTCCCCAATGTATGGCACCTTGAAGCGAATATCACAGAGCATGGCATCCGCGAAAGCATCAATATCAAGGTAAGCCTTCACCGCATCGAGGTATTCCTTGTCAGCGGGGAGAACGAGGGTGTAGTCCGGCTTTCCCTCGACGCGCAGTGTCATGCGGAGCATCTCATCCCTGCTCTCATCCCGCCAAGGCTCTGCCTGCGAAAGATAGCTGCGGTCGACCCCCATATCCGGTGTCAGCAAGCTGCGGGCGTTAGGAACAAAGGCACTGTACCGGGCATAGTTGTGCCCCTGTGGGTCAACAAGGAAACCGTCTGTTCCATCCGCATCGAGGATGAGCAGGCAGTGCCTGGCATCCTCATCGTGCCGGATGGCGTTTTTGTTCTCTGCGATGAAATCGTAGTCAGCCAGCAGTGCGCGGCTGAACTGCTGGAACCGCGGGCTTGGCAGCTCTATGACCTTATCCACGGCACAGGGGTCTGCCTCACACCCGGTCTGCTTACACTTCAGTTCTGCTTGAATAATCACATCATCCCTCCCATCACCATGTGGCTGCTCTGGCTGCCGTTCATCACTTCCTCCATGCGAAAAAAGCCCTTGTACGCGATGTAGCCCCGGTCGGTGAACATCCCGTCCTCCGCGTTCATGCGCTCCGTGCCGTACTTTTCATAGTCATAAAAAGCGTCGAGATTTTCGTCATAGTCGAAGTGGCCGGACTGCTGGATCATGTATTTGCCGTACTCAGCGGGAGAGTGCGCGCCAGGGGCGAAGTCAAAGAGGTCAAGGTTTTCAACAAGGTTTTTGATCTGTGCCGCCGTCTGTGGCTTTGCCAAGGTCACAACAGCGCCAAGCTTATTCATGTCACTATCAGAAAGGCTATCCGTTGCCTGCGCCAATGCGTTGAGGTCAGAAAGATTTTCGCGCTTCATATCCAGCAGCACATCCATTTCATCAGGAAGCTGGCTGTCCTCCAACCGCAGGCGGACTTCGGCGTAATATGTGATGCCCCCACGAAGGAGGGCGCGGTCGATCTCCTCCTGGACCATGGGGAGGAACAGCCATGTGATATGCTCCGTATCCTCCGGTTCGGCTTTGGAGGTCACCGCAACGGTGATGGCGTTCGGCTCATAGTAATAGCAGGGGAAGAACCTGCCGTCGTAGACCTGATCCAGCTTCATGCCGTTGTTGTAGACCACGCCGTAGGGTGTGACAGCACCGTTTCCATTTTCAATGAGCTGCCGTGCGGTTCCCTTGCCATCCAGCGCGTTCAGCTCATCCACGCTTGCGCTGCCGCCGTGCAGGTTCATGTAGTGGTTCCGGCCAACAGCGGCGAGGTCGGAAAAGTCGGTGATGACCGTGGCCTGCTGGCAGCAGAAGGTCAGGTTGATGAGATCCTTCAGCTCAAAAAGCTCCAGCTTGTGGGCCATGGCCTGAAACTGTGCGGCCTCGCCGGTGTCGAAGCTTTCCAGCCGTTTGGCAAGGTAATTCAGCTCCTCCACATTGACCGTGAGCATTTCCGCTCGTTTCAGGACAGTGTAGAAACTGTCGATCTTCTCAACCTTGCAGTCCGCCTTGACCGCGTCGCCGATCTCCAGCGCCGCCAGCAGCTCCATGCAGTATGTGTATTGGTCCCGGGGAATGGGGAAGGGAATCGTTGCCACACCGTATTTCGGGTGTTTGGGGTTACTGAGAACCGCTTGAATTATCATGTTATCTCCTCCGTTTTTCTTTCCAGATTTAAGACCACCTCGCCATACCTGCACAGCAGGAGTGCTCCGAGGATGAGCCGGAAGGCCCTGTCACTGACCAGCTCGGAAAAAGCAAGGTCTTCTATCACGATGTTGTCACCGCCAACGGAAATGGTCTTCGCCGCCTGATAAATGCTGTACAGCTCCGGGTGAATACCGGAGAGGCGAATGGCGGGGAAGTCGAAGCCGCTGCTGTCGAAATGCCATAGGACTCTTTGCCAAAGCCCCTCATCGGCGGTAAGCAGAAACAGCGCAGCCGCGTTGCGCCCGGACATACCGTAGCAGCGGTTTTTCCAATGCGTCCATCGTTCTCTGTGGGCAGCACCGAGGAAGAAGTGAAAGGACTGCCGGTTCAGCTCGTCTCGCAGCCGTCTTTGCAGCGGACGGAACATCCTCCCACCGAAGCACTCCCGCGCCAGAGCGTTCAGCTCCACCACGCCGGCCTCGATGCGCTCCTCCAGACAGACGCATTCATTCAGGTGACAGGGGTGTCCGCTGTCATATCTCGTGCAGTCTTTGCAGCGCACATCGTCGGCACTGTAGCGAAAGCTGCTGCGGATGCGTCCGCTTCTGCGAGGCTGATGACGGGGTGGCGTCATCATCTGCACCTCTGCGGCGAACAGGGGTGTGAACTTCATAAAGTATCGCGTCAAGCAAATCCACTCCTTTTTTGAAAATAAAAAAGGGCCGGAGTCTTATTGCTAAAACTCCGGCCCATGCCATGTCGTATTACATTGTCTGCTCCTGCGAGGCTCGTTCCAATGCTTCCTCCTGCTGACGGACGCGCTCGTCCAGATCTGGTACGCACACCCTGATCTGCTGCTGGATTCCGCGGATCATTTCTTCCTGCGTATCCGTAAGCTCAAAGAAGTCCTCATCCACGGAATCGGCGCAGCAGCGGAATATCTCGGTCAGCTGCTCCGGGCTGAAAAGCTGTTCCTTTTGGATAAGCCCGGAGCGTGTGGCGAAGTCCTGCTTGGCGCCATCGTAGTTCTCCATGAAGTAGTGCCCGTGTACCACACCCGTGCGGTCATAGTCCCAATCCCATGTGACGAATTGAACGCCGTATTTGCTCGGAGTGCCTGCCAGCACCGTGCCGCCAAAGTCAGCGAGGATACGGTAGTCGCCATCCAGTCCGCTGGCTTTGAGCTGCGGAGCGGCTTCCATAGCGGTCATATACTCCAGCGTTTTCGCGGCGATGTCCTCGACGCGATATAGGGCATCCTCTGCCTGGGGCGTGTCCACATCCTGTCGCCGATAGAATACGCTGCCCTTGCCGGTGATGCGGCAGAGGGGTGTGCCGTTCCAAAGGACAGGCAACTGCTCTCCCTCCACCGGCAGGGTTCCAAATCCTGCACGGTGCAGAGGAATACGGACTTCTTCAAGATAGCGGAGCTGACGGCTTGTGTTTTGGGTGTCCATGTGAGCGATCCTCCTGTTGTAAAAAAATAAGGCCGGAGAGGTCTTCTCCGGCCTGCCGTTTCAGACGCTGCAGCCAGCGCCCTTTTAGAAATTGAAAAAGGGCGCCGCTTTTTTCGGCCCGTCAAAGCCGACAAAACGACGCCCAAAGATTTGTGATTCTTTTTCTGCGATGATGCCGCTTTTTTCGAGAGAAAAGTCCTCTCTAAAAGGGCGCTGGAGGTTAGAAACTGTCCAAGACATGAGATCCTCCGGTTCAAATCTGGTCAGTTGCTCCGAAACCCCCATAAAAATCTATGGTTCAAAAGAAGAAATCCGGGCTCGAAAAAGCCCGGAAACGGTTGATGCGCCTGGCTTTGCGCCAGACGCATCTATACCGGTAACTCTTTATGGTGGAGCTTACCGGATTCGAACCGGTGATCTCTACACTGCCAGTGTAGCGCGATAGCCAACTTCGCTAAAGCCCCATATTTGCTGCGCTTTCCGTTGCGCAAGATGTATTATAGCGTATGCGGGCGGGTTTGTAAAGAGTTTTTTTGCGGATATGCAATTTTATTGCGGAAAACGGAAAAGGGGACGGCGCGAGGCCGTCCCCATGCGTGCTGATTGATTTAGCCGAGCTTTGTGCCGCATTCCACGCAGAATTTTGCGCCGTCCGCAAGCTTTGCGCCGCAGTTGGGGCAGAAGGCGGACTTGGCGGCCGCTTCGGCGGGCTTTTTGCTGCCGCAGTTGGGGCAGAAGGCCATGTTCGCGCCGTTGGTCGCGCCGCAGGAGCACGTCCAGCCGCCCTCGGCGGGCTTGGGAGCGGGCTTCTTGCTGCCGCAGCCGGGGCAGAAGGCCATATTGTCGCCGTTGGTGGCGCCGCAGGAGCATTTCCAGCCGCCCTGCTGAGCCTGCTGCTGTTGGGCCTGCTGCTGCTGAGCCTGCTGATACTGCATCTGCTGCTGGTTGGAGGCGGAGAACGCGCCCGCCATGTTGCCCGCGGCATTCATGCCAAGGCCAACGCCCATGAACGCTGCGCCCGCGCCCGCGGTGTTGCTGCCGGCGGCTTCCACGCCGCGCGCTATTGCGCCCTGAACGTAGCCTTCGCGCACGCTGGGATCGGACAGCATTGCGCCCTGATTGCGCATGTTGATGAGCTTCTGGCTTTCCTCGTCATAGGACAGGGAGCCTATGCCCACGGACTGCACCTGCATGCCGCGGTTCTGGTTCCATTCCTCGTCCAGCACGTTGGCCATATACTTGGAAAGCTCGCGCGCCTTGCTGGTTACGAAGCTTATGCGCGTGCCGTCGGCGCTCATCTGGTTGATGGCGGCCTGAAGGGCCTCGAGGAACTCGTTAAGATACTGCTCGTTTATGTCGTTTATGTCCACGCTCTCCGCGTTGCGTGGAATGGCCTCGGCATAGAATTTGAGCGGCTCTGTGACCTTTATGGAATAGGTGCCGTGCGCGCGCAGGAACAGCTCGGAATTATAGAAGCAGTCGAAATAGTTGATGGGGGTGCGCGTGCCGAACTTAATGCCCTTTATCTCCTGAAGATTGATGAAGAATACCTTTTGGCTGGAGGAAGGCGTTCCGCCGTACTTGATGCGGCTGAAGGTCTCCTTCAGAGAATCGCCGAACTGGCCGCCGAAAAGGCTCGGCATGGAAGAATTATCAACCTTAAAATAGCCGGGCTCCGCAGTATAGTCCACTACCTTGCCGCCGTCAACCAGCATCATGAACTGGTTATCGTAAACATGGATTATGGAGCCGTTGGACACGGTATCCGCTGTGCCCTTGGTGTTCTGGTTGCGGCTGTCGCCCTTGCGCACCTTTATGCCGCGGGTGAAAACGGTGTTGTCTCCCATGGGAGCGGACTCGATAACCTCAAGCCAGCTATCCGCCAAACCGCCGCCTATTGCGCCGGTCAAGGCCTTGATTATGCCCATAATTTTGTCCTCCTGATATTATTTTCTGTTTGCTTTATTATCCCCGCTGCACACCCCTTTGTCAAGCAAATGGCAGGTAATGCCGCGGAAATTTGTCAATTGGCGTCCTCGAGTGCCGTGCCGTAGGGCTGCCATGCAGGATCGGGCGTTTGTCCGGATGCGAGCGGCGCGCCGGTGCCTATGGAAACCTCCGGAGGGTTGCCCTTATATTTATCGGTATAGAGCAGCTTGCTTTCGGCCAGCTTGCCGTCCACATACTTGTCCTGATACGCCTCGGCAACGTAATACTTATGCCCCTGCACGCGCTCAAGCTGATAGCCCGTGGGTATGGAAGCGTCGTTTGTGTATATTGCCTCGTCCTGGCGGGAACGTTCCTCTATTATCTCGTTCCTTGATTGATACGTTACGCCCTCGGGGAGCGGTTTGCCGTAAACGTAAACGGTTATGGTATGGCGGCTGGAGCTGCCTTCCACCTTTTCCACCCGCGCGAATATATACGCGGGCATATCCGTATTGTTCTTCCAAACGAAGTCTATGCCGCGGGTATCCACCGTTGCGTCAAGGCCAACGGGAACATAGTCGGACGGTATGGTATGCGCGCGGCGGTCAACTATTTCCATGTTGGCGCAAAGCAGCGCGTTGTAAAGCGTTGTAGATACCTGGCATATGCCGCCGCCGGCCTGAATGGTGTATTCCTTGCCGCCGCTTATGCCGTTTGCGCCCTTCCAGCCGAGCTCGTATGTGCGCGGGCCGACAACCGTATTGAAGCTCCATTCCTCGCCGGGCTGGATGGTGTTGCCGTTTATTATGTCCGCCGCCTTCTGGATATTGAACTTGCGGTTTTGCTTTACCTCGTCGTCCCTGCGGGCGGAAAATTTGGTGGTATAGCTGGCGATAAATGACGTTGCGGCTTTAAGGTCGTCTATATTGCCGCCGGGCAGCACGGCGTTTACCGTGGCCTCAACGGTGCATACAAACTCGCCCTGCCCAAGGGCCTTTTCTATCGCATCGGCCGTTGCTTCCTCGTTAAGGGTAATGCCTTCCTCGCCGGCATGGTAAATAAAGCGCTCCTCCTGCGACCAATCGGTAACGGGTTCCGCATAGGCGGCGGTAGCTTCCGTGTTTATGCTTTGGCTCATTGCGGCAAGGGCGGATATTATCTTTCCCCTGTCCCATGTATACTTTGCATCGAACTCGCCAATGCCCCCGTCGGTTATAACAACGGTGTTGTCGTCCTCCCCGCGGCCGAAGTTCAGCCCGTCTGCCAAAGCGTCCGCAATGTCGTACCCCATGCCCATCGCGTCGGAATCGAGCGTCCAGCTGTTTTCACCGCTGCTTATGGTGACCGCGACGGTTTTCAGCTTCTTTTCGGCTGCGTTCTTAACAAGGCCTGTCGCCTCCTCCGGCGTCATGCCGCTCACGTCCACGCCTATCAGCTTAACGCCCGCCTTGAACCGCTTGCCGGTCTGCATCAGCTTATCCATGTCCGCAACGGCGTCCGCGCCGCCGCTGTTTGCTATGGACACTATTATTATTACGCATATAAGCGCCGCTGCTGCCAGGGCGATCCATTTGAGCGCGCCGCTGCCGGACTTTTTCCTTTTGCGCTTCTTATGCTGCACTTGATTCGCCGCGTGCCGGGTATTCGCCTTGGCTGCGGTGCTGTGCGCTGCTGTGCTGCGCGTCGCTGCGCCGTGCTGTGCGCTGCCCCTTGCGGAGGAACGGCTTGCTGTGCCGCGTGCCGCGGTGCTGTGCGTCGCTGTGCCGTGCGCCGCGGTTGTGCGCTTTGCCGCGGCGGAGGTGCGCGCCGATGGTGCCGCGCTTCGCGCGGCCGTGCCCTGCGCTGCCGTGCGCTTGGCGGCAGTCGTGTTCTTTTTCATATATGACGGAAGCTGGGGGCCTGCGTTATAGCTTCCGGAATACTTATCGTTTGCCATTTTTCCTCTTTCTGCCCGTTCAGGCATAAAATATCATCTTATATTGTAGTCTAATTATGTGAATTGTGCAAGAATATAGCGGTTTTGTTTACAGAATGGGCAAAAAATGCAATGCTGGAACGAATGGAATATGTTACCTTTGGGACTGTATGGCCTGAACAAATGTGCGCAGCATTTGTTCCGCATAGGCGCGCTGTTCCGCGCTGAGCGGCTCCACGGCGGCGTTAAGGTCATGTTCTGAATAGCCGGGCCGGGTACCGAACACGATATAATCGGCGCTTACGCACAGCGCACGGCATACTTTTTTAAGGCTGTCCGTGGTCATGCTCTGCTTGCCAAGTTCAACGGAAGCCATAAACTGAACGGACAAACCTGCCCGCTCCGCCATTTTCTCACGGGTGAGGCCAAGTTCTTCGCGGCGCTGCCGCACACGCAGGCCGATATCGCCGTATTCACCGTTTGCCATATGCAGCACCTCCTATAATTATATTGTAGGTGTTGCTATCAAAGCTATACATCAGCTATAATATATAAAATGCATCTATTATGGGAGATGTTAGCAATGGGAAATAGCGTATGGCTTGGCGTGCAGTACCCGTTTGAAGGATATTCCGCTGAAAAGTTGCTGTTTATAATGCGCTTACCCGAATACAGACAATATATTAAGGTACAAGCCGAACTGGAAAAAATTGCCGCACGGCATACTCATTCCGCACATATATGCTGCACAAGCAAGCTTCTGCGCAAAAAGAGACAGATAGAGCGAATCGGCAGAAAGATTTTCAAAATTTTGGATGAACTATAAAAGCCCCTCCTGCTTGGCATTATGCGGAGGCGCAAGGCCCGCGCCTGACTATGCGGCGCGGGCCCAGCGAACAGTGTTAGCGTGAATGCCTGTTTATATTGCGGCGCTATTTGGCGGCGCACCTATTTACGAATGTTTCAAATATGGCGCGGTGCTCCGGATTTTCGGCATACAGCAATTCGGGATGCCATTGCACGGCGAACACGGAACCATCCGCATTTTCAACGGCCTCGACAACGCCGTCCATTGCGCGCGCGCTTACCTTCAGCCCATCGCCTATGGTATTGAGCGCCTGATGATGAAAACTGTTGACAAGCATGGTATCACATTTGGCTATGCCGTGCATATAGCTGCCCGGCTCAATGGCCACGCTGTGCGTGCGCTCGGTTCCGGCGGCGCCCTGATTATGGCAGATATCGCGGGATATCTGGCTGGGGATATCCTGATAAAGCGTGCCGCCGAAGGCAACGTTTATAACCTGTATGCCGCGGCAAATGCCGAGCACGGGCTTTTTCTTTGCAAGCGCGGCATGGATAAGGGCTATTTCAAATCTGTCGTTCGCGCCGCAGGTGGGGCCTATTGCGGGCACGGGCTGCTCGCCGTATACCAGCGGCGTTACGTCCGCGCCGCCGGTTATTATTATGCCGTCCACAATGCCGGCTATTGCATCAACGTCGGCAATATCGGCTATGGGTATTTGGATGGGAAGCCCGCCCACGGCCGAAATGGCATAAATGTAGCCGGCTTTGGTAACAAAACGGTTATCCTTGGCAAGGTACCTGCTCATTATTCCTATACGCGGTTTCATGCTGATGCCCTCCTTATGCGTTGCCTTTAAGCTGCTTCACCAAATGGTACAGCAATGAAGCGCCGTAGCCCGTTGCACCGTATGCGCAGTATGCCGGCGGCTCCGTGCGGAAGTTTACGGGCGCCATGTCTATATGTATCCAGGGGATATCGTTTTCTATGAATTCGCCCACGAACATTCCGCCCAGCATGCATCCGCCGCCGTCCATCGTTGCGTTGCCGGCGTTTTTCAAATCGGCCACGGGCGTTTTTATGCATGGCAGCATCTCGCGGTCGTTATCCAGCCGCCATATCTTTTCGGCGGACAGGCGCGAGGCTTCCCGCGCGGAAGCATACAGCTCTTCGTTATTTGTCAGCACGGCGGCGCTGTATTTGCCGACGGCGGTTTTTGCGCTGCCGGTAAGGGTGGCAATGTCGGCGACGAATCGGCAGCTTTCCTTGCGCTGTACATACGTTACCGCATCCGCAAGGGTAAGCCTGCCTTCCGCGTCCGCGCTTATGACCTCTATCGTTTTGCCGCTCATGGAGTCTATTATGTCCCCGGGGACGTAAGCATCCGCGGCAATCTTGTTTTCGCACGCGGCAATAACGCCTATCACGTTAGCCTTAAGCTTCTGATCCGCAACGGCGGTCATTGCGCCTATCACCGCGGCGGCGCCGCCCATATCGTCAAACATATTCTTCATGCCGGGCGTGGTTTTTATGCTGTAACCGCCGCTGTCGTACACTATACCCTTGCCCACAAGGCCTATGCGCGGCGAGTCGCCGCCGTTAAGATAGCGCATCACGATAAGCACGGGCGGGGTGTTGTGCGCGCCGCGGGCCACGGAAAGGAAGCTTTCCATGCCAAGCTCCTCTATGGCGGCTTTGTCGAACAGCTGCACATCGAAGCCGTACTCCTTGCCGAGCGCGGCTGCATCCTCCGCCAAAGACTGCGGCGTTTGCTCGTTTGATCTTAGGTTGCATAGCCTGCGCGCGATTATTGTGCCGCGGGCGGTTGCAACCGCTTCGCTCAGGGCGGCGTCAAGGCCGTCTGCGGCGGTAACGAACGCGACCTGCTCAAAGCTTTTATTTTCCGGATTAGATTTAAGCCCGCTGTTTGTATACCCCACCAGCTGCGGCAGCCTTGCCAATGCTCCGAAAAGCTCAAATGATTCGCTCAATTCGCTTACCTGATCGAGCATTACGGCAACGTGCTTTGCGCCAAGCTGCTTAGCTTGCTTAAATGCCTGCGCCGCTTTGGTGTGGATATCCCTCACGCTCAGCCTGTCTGCGCCAAGGCCAAGCAATATTATGCTTGTGAGCTTATCTCCCACGGGGAGTGTCATTGCGTATGTTTCGCCCAAATTGCCGCCAAAGCTGCCGTTTATGGCCAAATCAACGGCTGCGTCTATCTCCGGCGCTATGCTCACGCCGCGGGGGCTGCCCGCCCTGAAGGGGACTATATATGCCTGCGCATCGGCGCAGGATTTTGAAATAATGTGTTTCATGCTCGGTTTGCAAGCTCCTTTCTGTATTGCTCGGCTTCTTTATTGTTTGCAAGCACAAAGTGGCCGTCCTCAAGCTCCAGCCATTCCGGTTTGTCCACGGAATAATCATGGCAGGATGGGTCGTAGGGCAGCGCTTTTTTGCCCTTTTCGCTCAATGGGTCGGGCTGGGGTATTGCGGAAAGCAGCGATTTTGTGTATGGATGCAGCGGGTGCGCAAACAGCTTTTCGGTTTCTGAAAGCTCCACTATGCGGCCCTTGTGTATAACGGCAAGGCGGTTGGTTATGAAGCGCATTATGGAAAGATCGTGCGCTATAAAAAGATACGTCAGTCCGTATTCCTTTTGCAGATCGGAAAGCAGATTGAGCACCTGCGCCCTTATGGAAACGTCAAGGGCGCTTATCGGCTCATCCGCAATTATCAGCTCCGGATGCATAACAAGCACGCGCGCAATGCCTATGCGTTGCCGCTGTCCGCCGGAAAACTCATGCGGGAAGCGCGTTGCAAATTCTGGCGGAAGCCCAACGTCCAGCATGGCCTTCTTGACCTTCAGCCGCCTTTCCTCCTCCGAAGAAAAGCCGCCTATGTTATACAGCCCTTCCGAAACGATGTAGTCTACCTTTGCGCGCTCGTTGAGCGAGGCCATGGGGTCCTGAAATATCATCTGTATCTTTTTGACGATTTCCCTGTTCGTTTCCTTGTTTATTTTGCCGCTTATGCGCTTTCCCTTAAAGAGTATTTCACCCGAAGAAACGGGGTTTATGCGGATTATTGCGCGGCCTATGGTGGTTTTGCCGGAGCCGGACTCGCCCACCAGACCGAATGTTTCGCCCTTATATATGTCGAAGCTTACGCCCTTTATGGCCTCGAACTTTTTGCGGCCTTTGCCGAATTCAACATGAAGGTCTTTGACCTCAAGCAGTTTTTCCCGCGTTTCACTCATTGGGGTTGGCCTCCTTCCATCTGTCCCTTAGCCGCCGAATTATCGACGGGGGTTCTATTTTGGGCGAGCGGGGATCGAGCAGCCATGTTTTTGCATAATGCGTGGGGGATACTTCAAAGTACGGCGGGCGGATAACATAATCTATGTTCAGCGCCCGCGGGTTACGCGGAGCGAAGGCGTCGCCCTTTATTTCCTTGAAAAGGTTCGGCGGCGTGCCGTGTATTGAATAAAGCGGTTCGCCCTTTATGCCCAACTGAGGCAGACTTGAAAGCAGCGCCCATGTGTAAGGATGCTGAGGATTATAGAATATTTCGTTGCAAAGGCCTATTTCTATTATATCGCCGGCGTACATAACGGCTATTCTGTCCGCAACCTTTGCAACCACGCCAAGGTCGTGCGTGATATATATTATCGTCAGGCGGTATTTTTTTTGCAGCTGCTCAAGCAGCTCTATTATCTGCGCCTGTATGGTAACGTCAAGCGCGGTCGTGGGTTCATCGCAAATAAGAATGTTTGGGTTGCAGGCTATTGCCGTGGCTATTACGGCGCGCTGGCGCATTCCGCCGGAAAATTCGTGCGGATATTGCTTATATCGCCTTTCGGGTTCGCTTATTCCAACGTCCGAAAGTATTTCTATTGTTCTTTCGCACGCTGCGCGGCCATGCAGGTTTTGATGCAGCTCCAGCGCTTCCTGAATTTGCTTGCCGATGGTTTTGAGCGGGTTAAGGCTGGTCATGGGGTCCTGAAACACCATGGCAACCTCCTTGCCCCTTATTTTAAGCCAATCTTTTTCGCTGCCGAACTTGGCAAGATCCATGCCGTTATAAAGTATTTCGCCCTTTGTGACCTTGCCGTTTTTATCCAGCATTCCCATGAAGGTTTTTGTAAACACGGATTTGCCGGAGCCGGATTCGCCAACTATTGCAAGGCTTTCACCTTTATAGATGTCGAGCGATATGCCGCGTATGGCGGTGAGCACCTGTCCCCTAAGGTTGAACTGCACCTCAAGATCTTTTACGGTAAGTATTTTTTCGCTGTAATCTGCTGACATGCTCTATCCCTCCTTATACATGGTTCTTCGGGTCGGCAGCATCGGAAAACGAATTGCCTATTACATAGAAGGAGATCGTTATAGCCGAAAGCACTATTGAGGGGAATATTATCTGATAGCGCGAGCTGGCGCTCATCATAACTATTCTGCCTTCGTTTATAAGGTTGCCAAGAGAGGGTATGCTTACCGGAAGCCCAAGGCCGATATAGGTAAGGAAAACCTCGCTGCCGATGGCGGCGGGAATTGCCAAAGCTATGCGCAGCATTATAACGCTGACAAGATACGGCAGCAGGTTTTTGGTTATCATGCGGAACGTGGGCGTGCCGAGGCAGCGGGAAGCAAGATTGTATTCCTGGTCCCTTATTATAACTATTTGGTTGCGCACAAAGCGGCACATGGGCAGCCAGCCCATTACGCACATGGCGAATATCATGGTTCCCACGCCGGGCTTGAGTATATAGGATATCAATATGAGCACGATGCTGTTGGGAATATTGTGCAGCACGTTATAAACTTCCGTAAGGAATCTATCAAGCATGCGGACATAGCCCCACAGCGCGCCTATAAGTATGCCTATGAATGCGTTGCAGAAGCCCACCACAATGCCTATCAGCAGGCTTGTGCGCGTACCGTGCCATATTCTGGACCAAAGGTCCTGACCTGTTGAATTGGTGCCGAACCAGAATTCGGAATCCGGCCGGTGATTCATATCGGGCGCTGTACCGACCCAGAATATTTCGTTGGGGTCCTTCTGGTTGGGCAGCATGGGCTGTATTATGGTGAACAGCAGCACCGCTATGAGCAAATACATGAAGAACATGGCAACCTTATTCTTGGTGAACGATCTCCATGTGGAGCGCCAATATGAATAGTTTGAATAGCCGCCGTCCTCTGCATTGTCGCGGTTGTATTCGGCTTCGGAAAAAAGCAGCTTTTCGCCGTATTGGGCTATCTGCTCCTCTATGCTTTTTTCAAGCTTGGTTACCTTTTTCATCGGTTTGCTCCTCCTTTCCCGCCAAGCTTTATGCGCGGATCGCACAGCGCCATGAGAAGATCGCCAAGCAGCAGGCCCAGTATGCCTATGCTTGAATAGATAAGCACCAGCGCCTGAACAAGCGGGTTATCCTGGCGCTGTATGGCGGCTATAAGCAGACCGCCCATGCCCGGGATGGAAAACAGCGATTCAACATATATTGAACCGGATATTGTCATAAGCACGCTTGCGGGCAGATACTGCGCTATTGGCACGAAGGCGTTTCGCACAACGTGGCGCACCATCAGCTTTTTGTTGGAAAGGCCCTTTGCGCGGGCAAAGCTGATATAATCCTTTGTCATCTGGTCCAGCATATAGCGCCGCATCCACATGGCGTAATACGCAATTCCGCTGAGGGACATGCTTATGGCCGGCAGTATCCAGCTTACGGGCTTATCGGCGTCGTAAAGAATAGGCAGCTTGAGAAGATCGGATATGTATATCTGAATAAACAGATAGTACACCGCGGCGGGCACGGCGTTTATTATGACCACATATGCGTTTCCCAGCATGTCCGGCACCCGGTGCTTGAACCGGGCCATAAGCACGCCTATGGATATTCCGGCTACCAGGCCTATTGCAACCGACGCAAGGCCGAACGGGAGCGAATACGGAACCTTCTGTTTTATTATTTTCATTACGTCCACATTGGGGCGGAAAACTATGGATTTGCCGAAATCGCCCTTCAGTATGGACGTATAAAAGCGCATGAGCTGAACGGGTATGGGATCGCGCAGGCCCATTGCCTTGAGGGAGGCTTCTATCTGCTCGGGATCCATTTTATCGAACTCCTCGCCGAAATAGCCGGATTCCGGCATAAGGCGCATGAGCAGAAACACTACAGTTGCTATTATAAAAAGGGTAAATACGGACTGCAGCAAGCGTTTTAGTATGTATTTCAGCATTGGTTATACCCTTATCCTTCTTTGATTTTGCAAGGGAAGGCGCGGAATCGTCCGCACCTTCCCTTTATTTGGGGGAGAACAATCAGGCTTCCGTTTTATTATTTTTCGGCGGCAAGACGCGCTTCGGTGCGCTCCGCAATATACTTTTCCTTGGCGGCGGCGTATTCATCGCAGTTCATGGACTTTTCAAGTACCACCGCGCCCTTGAGCTTCCTCAGGCCGTAATCGCCCATCTGGCCGCACATGCCGGAGAAGGGATCGAGCTTGCAGGCCTGATATCCGCCGGCGGAAAGGAAGCATGGGATAACCATCGCTTGATCGAGCAGGTATTTTTCCGCCGCGGCAAAGCCTTCGTAACGAGCCTTGAGGTCGGAGGTTATGGAGTTGGCTTCAAGGGCCATCTTTTCAAACGTGCCGTAGCCAAGCTCTGCATCATAGCCGTCCTCGGCCATGAATATGCTGCCGTAGCGGGAGCCTATGCTGGACTTGAGCAGGGGGTCAAAGCCGCTCATGGGGTCTGCATAGTCCGGGCCCCAGCCAACTTCCATGAACGCCCAGTCGCCGGCGTTGCGAATGTCCGCATTAAAGCTGGAGCCTGAATAGCCGACAAGCACTATGTCTATAAAATCGGTGCCGAGAACGCCCTCCATCTGCTGCTCAATTACCTGCACGCGCTTTGTGGTGGCGTTGTTGCTGGCGTTATAGGGCATGTACACAAGTATGGGGAACGTTACCTGACCGGCAAGCTCTTCCATGGCCTTGGCCTTGTATTCAACGGCTTTGTCGGCGTTGAACAGGTTCTCCTGGGTGGAGTATTCGTCAAGGCCGCTCATCATCAGATAGTCAACGTCGTTCACCTGCACAAGGCCGGGCCTTGAATAGGTGTTTATGCACTTCTCTTTGTAAGTGTAGGCGTCAAGCGTCATGGTTGCGGCATAGCGATCGTAACCATAGAACATTGCCTTGCGGAAGTTCAGATTGTTGGCGGCTGTCTTCCACGCGGAGGGGTTATACTGCTCCTCAAACTGGGGATTGAAGTTGAAGCCCATCCAATAGGACATATTGGTAAGCTGGGCGGGATGTACCTGATCCCAAAGCTCCGGATTGGCCTTCCACTCTTCGATTATATCTGTGCCGAGGGTGACCTTATCGGTTTCGCCGCGCAGATACAGCTCGGGGCCGTTGGCGGAGGCTTCCTTGTTGTATTTCCATACGAGTTTCTTTATGGAGATTATATCGCTGTGCCAGTAATTCTCGTTCATGACAAGCACGCGCTGATATTCGGGCTCGAAGGTATCAAAAAGATACGCGCCGCAGTACAGCAGGGTATCGTTGCTTGTGCCGAACTGATCGCCCTGCTCGGCAAGGAAGTCCGCCTGCGCGGGAAACCAGGGGTTAAGGGATACCATCTTGATGAAATAGGGCAGCGGCGCAACAAGGGTATACTCAACGGTGTAATCATCAAGCGCCTTTATGCCGACGGTGCTGAAATCGGTGGTAATGCCGTCGTAGTAGTCCTTTGCGCCGGCAATGTTGTGATACAGAGTGTTGGACACCTTGGAGGCGTTGGCGGCATTGAGCACATATTCGGCCGCGGCAACAAAGTCGCCCGCCTTGACATCGGCGTATTCTTCGCCTTCATAGGTGTACCATTTCACGCCCTGACGAAGGTGGAAGGTATATACGGTGCCGTCGTCGGAAACATCCCAGCTTTCGGCAAGGCAGGGCTGCATAACGCCGTAGCGGTCGAATTCCACAAGGCCGTCTACGCACAGCGAGCCGAGCACGGTAACGTCGGTCGCGGTGCTTTGCAGATAGTTCAGCGTGCTCACTTCCGCGGAATACACCTGAGTATAGGTAGTGTATACCTTTTCGGTGTTCTGCGCGGGGGTGTTGGTTTCGGTATTGGTTTGCGCGGGGTCGTTATTTCCCAGCGTGGGGGCGACGGTGCTGTTTGGGTTGGGTTCGGTGGCGCCTTGACAGCCAAACATGGCAAAAACCATAATGACTGCAAGCAATAGGGCGGCAAATTTCTTGTACATTGTGATCCTCCTTCTTTTATTGAGCGTTTAGCCATATATTTTTCCATATAGCCCTTATAACAATTAATAGATGCAAAAATCATGCCAACCGGAAGGACAATGGGCAAAATAAAATAAAAATTTGTAAAATCAGCGGAATTTGGAGAAAAAACGAAAAGCGGGGAGGTCACCCCCGATCGGCACAATGCCGGAGTGAGAAATAAAAAGCAGAATAAATCGGACGGAATCGTCCTAATAATTCGTCCAATTAAAGGAAAGTGGCCAAATGTTGGCTTATTTGCCCATGCGGCGCCGCAGAGCGTCCCTTCCATCGTCGGTTATGCGGGTGCCGCTGCGGCCAAGCTGTCTGCTTATATAATTGCGGCTTTGCAGAACGTCCAGCTTTTTGCGTATTGAGTATTCGCTTAAGCTTATGCCAATGGCTTCCAGCTTTTTCTTAAGCGCGCTGCGGCCTATGTAACCATTGCTCAGCACGGATAGTATTGCTATATCGTCACTGTCCAGCGCGCCGGCGGCGGAGTGCTGCGGCTGAATATGCTCCGGCAGAGGCATGTCAAAGTCCCGCATCATTGTGTAATACTCTGCTGTATTTTCAAGCTCTCTCACGTTGCCTGGCCAGTCGTAGCTTTTAAGCCTTGCCGCAAGGTCGTTTGGTATGGACTTTTGCCCTATAAAGTTAAGGAACAGGGGCACTATATCCTCCCTGCGGTCCCTTAGGGAAGCTATGTGGCACGGCAGCACGTTCAGCCGGTAATAAAGATCGCTGCGGAATATGCCCTCCTCCATCTTTGCCATAAGGTTCTGGTTCGTGGCGGCGATAACGCGCACGTCTATATCAATAATGCTGTCCGCGCCAACGCGCATAACCTGCTTTTCCTGCAAAACGCGCAGCAGGCGGGATTGGAGCGCCAGTGGCATATCGCCAATTTCATCCAGAAAAATTGTGCCGCCGTTTGCCTGTTCAAACAATCCTTTCTTGCCGCTTTGCCTTGCGCCGGTGAACGCGCCCCGTTCATAGCCGAACAATTCGCTTTCAAGCAGGCTTTCCGGCAGCGCGGCGCAGTTGACGGCGACGAAAGGCTTGTTCCTGCGGGAGGAGGCGTTGTGTATGGATTGCGCAACGAGTTCCTTGCCCGTGCCGCTTTCGCCCTGTATAAGCACGGTTTTATCGGAACGGGAGAACAGCCGCGCGCGGCGTATGCATTCATCCATCACGGCGGAAACGTGCACGATATCATCAAAGCTGTGCTTGGCAACAAAGCCTTTCTGGAGCGATTCCTCGCGGGATTTGCGCTCCAGCCGGCGGATATACGTTACGTCGTTGAAAAAATAAAGGTTGTGGTTTATCGTATCGCCAAAGTTAAGCGTTTCGTGGTTAATGAGCATTTCACGCCCGTTAACGTTAAGCGCAAGCGTATCGTTATCCATATTGGCTATGCGCGCCGCCGTTCCTTCCGGAAACACGGCGGATACATAGTCGCGGTTTTCGGTTATCTGCATGCGCAGCAGTTCGTTCATTTTGCCGTTGCTCAGTATTATGCGGCCATCCGGCGCTGTAAGCAGAACGCCCTGCTCCATGTGTTTAAGGATGCTGTTCATATACATGCTTTTTGAAAGCGTATCCCGGTATTGGCGGGATATTACGTCGCGGCAGAGCAGCATATTGAAGTAATTCATAAGCGGGCCGGCAATTTCGGATATGTTCACCTTCATAACATTGCAAAGCGCAAGCACGGTGGAAATGTCTATATGGCGGTTGCCTATGTCTATTATGTTTTCGATATAGCTTGGAACGTACCGGCTTTCGCCCGGGGTTATGGCTATTTTCAGGCTTGGGTCATAATGCCCGGCGGTATGCGGAACATATGTAAGCCCGTCTATATGCAGATCCATAAGCAGCTCTATCACGCTGGACGTGGATTGTTCGGAATCGTTGACCACAAGCACGTTGGTTCCCGGAGGGATCTTTGTTATTTTCTTATAGCCGCTTTCGGATATGGTGCGGGTTGTGCGCACCACCTTGGATTTGCTGGATACCTTGTCCGTAAGGCCGCCTATGTTGTACCAGCGGGTAACAAGAAAGGCGTCCGCCTCCACGGCATCCAGCGACGCTATCTGGGAAGGATATACTATATCTATATCAACGTCATTGTTGAACACGGCCTTTACATCGTTGAATATTGCCTGCGCCACGCGCTGATTGCCGGTGACTATTACTACGCGCTTTCTTTTCATATGCTGTCCTCGCTTTTTATCCTTACTCTGCATGACGAAGAGGGTATATGCATTTCCTCGCGGTATTTGGCTACCGTCCGCCGGGATATCCTTATGCCGTCCGCTTCAAGCGATTTGGATATTTCGCTGTCGCTCATCGGGTGCGCTTCGTTGGCGATAAGGCTTTTTATTTTAAGGGATATATCGTTGCGGCACAACTCGGCTTCCGGCGCCGCACTAAGCTTTGCTTTATCAAAGAAGGCTGCCATACTCAGTACCCCGCGCGGCGTGGAAATATATTTGCCGCGTATCGCGCGGTAAACCGTGGATGGGCTAACGTTCAGCCGCGTCGCGGCATAATCTATGCTAAGCGGCTGGATGGGCGCGGAACCGCTGCGCAGCGCCTGCGGCCGGCTTTCCGCTATAAGCTGCGCTATGCTCATCAAGGTGTCGCGCCGCTTTTGTATGCAGCCTATTATCCATTTTGCGGAGTCGGTCTTTTCTTTTATATATGCCCTTGTTTCCGCGTCCGTATTTGAATCCGAAATCAGCAGGGAATAATAATCGTTTAAGCCTATATTGGCGTAATGGTCATATAGATAAGCGGCAATGTATTTTTGCGCGGCGTTATCGTAATGCAGCTCTATATCCGCAACGGCGTAATTTGTATAATTACTGTGGCCGAAGCCGTTGCCGGGCTTGGGTTGAAGCCCCGTCATTTTCTTAAACGCCGCTTCTATGCGCTTAACGGGAAGATTCAATTCCTTCGCAATGTGCTTAAACTGCCCGCGGCATAAGCGGGGCATATAATCATGCGCCAATGTGTAAAGCAGGGGATCGCTTTCCTTATTCCGTGCCAATTGTAATTGCAAACATTCGCCAAGGCTGCGCGCGCCCACGCCCGCCGGCTCAAGGGACTGTATTATTTCAAGCGCATTATGTATGCAGGCGGGGCTGTATTTTTCGTTAAGACAATCGATATTTTCCGGAACATAGCCGTTTTCATCCATGCTGCGTATTATATAAACCACGGCGGAACGGGCGGATTCATCCAGTTTAAGGGAAGCGATCTGCTCCAGCAAAAACGCTTCCAGCGTTTTTCCGGCGCCTTGCTGTGAATATATATCGAAGGCGTCCTGCCTTTCCGCATCCCAATCGCTGTAATGCGCAAAATGCTCGGGCGGTGTGAGCAGCTCTATCAGCGGGTTTTCGCGCATGGCGTCGTCCACATATCGGTTTATTTCATCCATATTCATGGCTAAAATATCCATATATTGATACATGCGCTGGCCGATTATCTGCCGCTGTTCCTGACTTTGACGCAATCCCATGACATAACCTCGTGAAAAATAGCGGTTCGTTATTCCATGCTTTTATATTACCGCATATATGCACAGGATTGCAAGGGCAATTCCCCCTTACTTGCTTTGCAATAAAATAGCGCGCCATTGCGCGGCAGATGCATTAAGCATATAATATATTCAGTTAAAAATAAATAGCAGATAATAAAAAACTACCTGCTAAGCGATAAGGAGTAAATATGGCTATCTATCTGCGCGGGCTTATGATGGGGCTTGCATACGTTGCGCCGATAGGCACGCAGAATCTTTTTGTTATAAACACGGCCGTTACGCAGCCGCGCAAGAAGGCGTTCCTTACGGCGCTGATAATAACATTCTTTGACATATCGCTCAGCCTTGCGTGCTTTTTCGGCGTGGGCGCGCTGATGGAGGCGCTGCCGTGGCTCAGAAAGGGCGTGCTGGCGATAGGCAGCCTTATTGTGATATGGATGGGCATTGGGCTGATACGCTCAAAATCCGGCCTTACGGGCGATGCGGATACGGGCATATCGCTGCTGAAAACGGCGGCGATAGCGTTCACGGTAACATGGATAAACCCGCAGGCGCTCATTGACGGCACAATGCTGCTGGGCGCGGCGAGCGCAACGCTTACCGCGGGCGAAAAATTGCCGTTTGTTATAGGGTTCACGAGTGCGTCGGTAATATGGTTTTTCGGCGTTACCACGGCAATATCCCTGTTCAGCGGGAAAATAACGGATAAGCTGCTGAGAATAATAAACATAGTCTGCGGCGCGGTAATGGTGTTCTACGGACTCAGGCTTGTATATAGTTTCATCCAATTGATGGGCTGGGCATAAAAGGCGGGGCTTGCTCCTTTGACAAATCCATGCGATGTGATATCATTATATATAAAAGGATATATAAGATGTTGTAAGAGAAAGAGAGAGCATGGAATTGGAACAGGTAAGCAAGGAAAATGAGAAGGGTCACCGAGGAATTAAGCGACATATTAAGCGCGCCGATTCGGACATGACGAGCGGATCGATATGGAGGCTGCTGATAACATTTGCGCTGCCGCTGGCGGCGGGATTGCTGTTTCAGCAGCTTTATAATACCGTGGACACAATCGTTGTGGGCAAGTTTGTGGGTAAAGAGGCGCTGGCGGCTGTCGGCAGCACAAGCAGCATAATAAACATGCTTGTCGGGCTGTGCTCCGGATTGTCCATGGGCGCAAGCGTTGTTATATCCCAATCCTACGGCGCGAAGGACTACGTTCGGCTGCACGACGCGGTGCATACAACCATACTTGTTACGATATTAATGAGCGTTATCGCCACGGGCGTAGGCATAGCGATAGTTGACCCGATGCTGAGGATGATGAGCACGCCGGACGACGTTTTCGGCGCGGCGCACGATTATTTGACAATATATTTTGCGGGCATATCGGGACTGTTTATATACAACATGGGCTCGGCCATACTGCGCGCCGTGGGCGATTCAAGGCGGCCGCTGTATTTCCTTATATTCTCGGCCGTGCTGAACGTTATACTGGACCTTGTGTTCGTAATAGTGTTCAAAATGGACATTGCCGGCGCGGCGTATGCAACAATAGTCAGCCAGTTCCTGTCCGCGTCGCTTGTGCTGTTCGTGCTTACGCGCTCCGCCGGGCCGTATGCCATACATTGGGGCCACCTTTGCATAAAGGGCAACATACTAAAGCAGGTGCTGTCCATAGGCCTGCCCTCTGGCGTGCAGCAGGGGTTGACCTCGTTTTCAAATGTGTTCGTGCAAAGCTATGTGAATGCGTTCGGTTCGGACTGCATGGCGGGCTGGTCAAGCTATAACAAGCTTGATGTATACGCGCTGGTTCCGGCGCAGAGCATAGCCATGGCGTCCACAACGTTCGTCGGTCAGAATTACGGCGCAAGGAAACTTGAGCGCGCGCGGCAGGGCGTTAAGCAGGCGCTGATAATGAGCATATCCATGACCATAATCCTTTGCGCGCTGCTGCTTATATTCAGGGATCAGCTGCTTACGCTTTTCACCAATGATTCGCTTGTTATACAATACGGCTCCCGCTTCATTGGCATGATAGCGCCGTTCTACTTCTGCACCTGCTTCAATCAAACGTTTGCGGGCGCTATGCGCGGCATAGGCAAGGCCAAGGTACCCATGATAGTGATGCTGTCCTCGTTCGTGGTATTCCGCCAGATATTTCTTTACGTCGGCACAAAGCTCGGCGGCGGATTCGTGCTGGTGTCGCTCGCATACCCGATGGGCTGGGTGGTTTGCAGCATAGCCATGTATGTGTGCTATAAGCGCAGCGCCCTGTGCCATCCTGAAAAGGCGCAGTTTGCCGCGGCAGACACGGCAAAGGACGAAAACGTGGAAGATGCGATAGAAACCGCTGATGAGGGAATAGAGTAAGCGGGCTTTCGCCCGCGGTGAAATCCGTTCTTACGAACGGGTGAAATATTGCTTTTGCAATGTGAAATATGGCTGCGCCATGTGAAATCCGCCTTGCGGCGGGTGAGCGCGGGAGATTGTAAAGTTGTGGGGACGGGAGGCCGTCCCCTTGGTTTTTGACAAAAGTTTATAAGATGCGAAGTAGGGGCCGTCATTGGCGGCCCGCCGAAATTGTACAATGGTTTTTATGTACCGCTAACCAAAAGGCTCCCCTTTACGGGGAGCTGGCACGGCGTAAGCCGTGACTGAGGGGTTGTAACAAACAAAGAGCTATAAGTTGGTTTATAACCCCTCCGGCTTTCGCTTCGCAAAACCCACCTCCCCTTTAAGGGCAGGCTTTTGGTACTGCACACATACGGGGCATTTACCCCTCAAACCCATCAATATTCCATTGCAGCGCGGCGAGGAAGCGGCCTATGTGGTAGCCGTCGCACACGGCATGGTGCGCCTGTATGGCAAGGGGCAGCAGGCGGCGGCCGTCCGCAAAGAAGGCTTTGCCCATCGTGAATATGGGCAGCAGCGCCGTGCCGCCGTTATAAAGATTGAGATTCACTGCGGTGAACGTTGCCCACGGCATCATGGATACATTGAAGGAGTTGGGCGGGGTGTTGGGCTTGGGCGCATAGGATACGGCGGCTGAATACAGCGCGCTGTCGCGCTCATACGCGGCGAGGAACGCTGAATAGTTCGGGTCAAACTCCGTCCATATGCCGGAGAAGGTTTTCGATTCCTTATTGAAAACTGTGTATGCGGGGTGCATATCATCATATACGCCAAGCACGCCGTCCACAAGCGCCATGCGAAATTCGGGAATTTCATTAACCGTGCGCGTGAGCAGCCATATCATGGCAGGGTAAAGCTTATGAGCGCCGAGCGCGGTTATGTCCACGTTTACGGTCATGGAATAGCTGCATTGATTGTTGCCTATAAAGCTCAGATAATGCTCCCTGCGGGGGAATGAGTCCAAATCTATCGGATGAAAAGCCAAAGTTGTTACCTCCTGAAAAAACGCCCGTGGTCAGCGGGCGTTATGCTTTTTATATGCTGTTTAGGACGGGTTCACGAAGCGGGAGAACATGCCCTGGAACGCCAAATTGACGGTTTTGAGCGGGCCGTTGCGGTTCTTGGCAACTATTACCTCCGCCGTGTTGTCCTCTATCTCCTCGGCAGGGGCGCCGCCGTATTCGGAATCGTCCTTCCTGTTGCGCATGGCGAGCGCCTTGCGGTAGAGAAGAAGCACCATGTCCGCGTCCTGCTCAATTGCGCCGGAGTCGCGCAGGTCCGCCAATATTGGGCGGTAGCCGTTTTCCTTTCTGCTTTCGGAGCCGCGGGAAAGCTGGCACAAAAGCATTATGGGCACCTGAAGCTCTTTAGCGAGTATTTTCAGCGCGCGCGTGGCCTCCGCAATGTCCGCCACAAGGCTGCCGCGCTTGCTGCCGAGCTGTAACAGGCCCAGATAGTCTATAACAACCAGATCCAGCCCGTAGCGCGTCTGCTGGCGGCGGCAGCGGCTGCGTATATCGGCAACGCTGAGATTGCCGCTGTCATCGATATACATTTTTGAATCGCTCAGGGTAAGCAGAGCGTCGCTCAGGACCAGAAGATCCTCCTCCGTGGTTTCGCCGGTGTTCACCTTTTGCATGTCCACTTTAGCCAATGAGCAGAGCATACGGGTGGTAAGCTGCTCGTGGCTCATTTCAAGGCTGAATACGGCGACCTTTTTATTGGCTGCGGTTGCGGCGTATTCGGCTATGTTCATTGCGAATGTGGATTTGCCGACGCTCGGCCTTGCGGCAACGATTATAAGGTCGCCCTTCTGAAGGCCGCTCGTAAGCTCGTCCAGCTCCTTAAACCCCGTCGGCACGCCGCTTATTTCGCCCTTGGTTTTCATAAGCTCGCCTATGCGCATATACGCTTCCAGCGCGCTTTTGTCCACGGGAACCATTGTGTCCTCGTTCTTTTTCATGGATATATTGAATACGCGCCGTTCGGCTTCGTCCAATATATCGGTTATGGGGGCGTCGGAATCGCTGGCGGTTTTTATTATTTCGCCGCCCGCGGCTATAAGCTGGCGCAGAACGCTCCTGTCCTCTACTATTTTAATATAGTAGCTTACGTTGGCTGCGCTGGGGACAAAAAGCGAAAGCTCCGCAATGTAGCCTATGCCGCCGGCGGCAGCCAGCTTGCCCGCCCGCTCCAGCGCATCCACAATGGTAACGCTGTCCACGGCCTTGGCATGGTTGACCAGGTCGCACATGGCTTCGAATATATATTGATGCTGCGGCATGTAAAAATCCTGAACGGTAAGCATCTCTGCCGAAAGTTCGGCTGCATCGCGGCTGATGAGCATGCTGCCCAGCACGCTTTTTTCCGCCTCCAGCGAATGCGGGGGAGTCCTTGCTTCCACTTTTATCTTTCCACCTTTAATGTGTTGCTCTCAGGGTATAAATCAGTTGTTCTGGGGCAGGGGAAGAACCTCTACTTCGAACTTCGCGTCCGCGTTTTCGTAAAGATGCGCGGTAACGTTCAGCTTGCCAAGCGCCTTTATGGGCTCGTCAAGGCGAATTTTTTTCTTGTCCACGTCAAGCCCGTGCTGCTCCTTAAGGCCGGCGGATATTTCCGCCGCGCCTATTGAGCCGAAAAGCCTGCCGTTTTCGCCGCACTTGGCGTATACCTTAACGTTCAGCCCGTTCATGCCGGCGGCAAGCTCCTTGGCGCGCTTGCGCTGCATTTCAAGGCGGTGCGCATCGGCCTGCTTTTTTATATTGGCGGCGTTGATGCTGCTTGCGTCCCCGGGAAGGGCCAGCTTGCGCGGGATGAGGAAATTGCGGGCGTAGCCGTCGTTTACTTCGCAAACGTCGCCCGCCTTACCGGTGCCTTTAACGTCCTTTTGCAGAATGACTTTCATATTTTTATAAACCTCCTGTTGGTTATTTCTTTATTATGAGCGCGAATAATCCGCGCCTATTTCGTCCAAATAAGAGTAAATGCTGTCGGTCAGCTTGTCAACGGCTTCGTTCATTGTTATATCCTTAAGCTGCGCCCCCGCAACGGCAAGATGCCCGCCGCCGCCTATGCGCTCCAATATAAGCTGAACGTTGATCTGCCCTAAGCTGCGGCCGCTTATGTTTATGCCGCCGGGTGTTTCCGCAAGCACGAAGGAAGCCTGTATCCCCTTTATTGAAAGGAGAGCATCCGCCGCCTGCGCCGCGATGAGCATATTGTTCGGCATATCCTTTGAGCAGGTGGATATGGCTATGCCGCCATCCATTATGGTGGCGTTTTCGACTACCTTCGCGCGGTTGCGGAAGGTGGTCATATCGTCCTGATACATAAGCTTTACCATGCTGGTATCCGCGCCGCTGCGCCTAAGGAAGCCCGCCGCTTCAAACGTTCTTGCGCCGGTATTTATTGCAAAGCTCTTGGTGTCCATGGTCATGCCGGCAAGCAGTGCGCTCGATTCAAACGGCGTGGGCTTGAGCCCGTCCGCAAAATACTGCATCACTTCCGTTACCATTTCGCAGGCGGAGCTTGCGCCGGCTTCGTAATAATTAAGCGTAGGCGCGCTGAGCGAATCCACGGGGCGGCGGTGATGATCTATTATAACGGTTTTTGTGGCCTTGTTATAAAGCTGGGGCGAAAGGACGGAGCTTGTGCGCTGAGTATCGACAACGACAAGCACGCTTGTGGGCCGGATAAGCTGAAGCGCCTGCTCCACGGTACGGACGCAGTCGTGATACTGCTTGCTTTCGGCCATGCTGTCGAGCGCGCCCTCGATAGTTGCATTCGATTCATCAAGCACTATATAGCCGCGGCGGTTTGCGCACTGGCTCAGGCGCATAAGCCCCAATGCCGCGCCAATGCAGTCCATATCGGCGTTCTTGTGGCCCATTACGAACACCATATCCGAATTTTCCATAAGCTGGCGCAGCGCCTTTGCAAAAAGCCTTGCCTTTACGCGGGACTGCCGCGTGAGGGCGATCTGCTTCTGCCCGCCGAAGAAGGCATAGTTCGTGCCGCGCTTTACAACGGCCTGGTCTCCCCCGCGGCCGAGCGCAAGCTCCATTGCCTGCCTTGCGGATTCGTCGCTGTGCGCAACCTGGCTTTCGGCGCCCACGGCTATTGAAAGGGTAACGGTCTGCTCGGTGCCGGTATCTATGGCATGGGCAAGCTCAAGCAGCTTGAAACGCTCCTTCTCCAGCGCGTCCATGTACTTTGCTTCGAATATAAGGAAGAAGCGCGCGTTTTCATAGCGGCGGTATGTGCCCTGAATTGACGAAGTAAACTTGCTGACAAGGGCTTCCACCTCCGAAAGCACGCTGTTGCGCTGGAACTGCTTATCGGCATTCAGCTCCTCGTAATTATCAACGTATATAAGTGCCACTACCGGCATGTTTTCTTCATAAAGGCGGGTATAATGCAGCGCCTCTGTCCTATCGAGCCAATACTGGAAGGTGAGCTTATGCGCGGAGGGGTGCTCCCGCTTTATGGGGCTGCACATTATTTGATACGCTTTGCCGTTGAACTCAAGCGTGGTGGCCTGAGTGGGGGCGTGGGTATCGAGCGAGGGCAGAATCTTTTTTATGTCCCGCCCGGAATAAATTTCGTCCATGGCCTCGTTGGACCAGATTATGCGGCCGGAATCATCGAATATGAGCGCGGGCACATCGATTGTATTTATTATGGAAGAAGCGGCGGACGAATTTTCAAGGAAAATATCGTCGCATTCCTGCTGAAGCTGCCGCCAGCGCGCGCCTATTATTACCATGCCTATGCCGAAGCACGCCACAACGAGCGCCGCGGACAGAAGGCCGACCCAAAGCGGCTTTAGGAACAGCGCCAGCGCGGCTGAAGCCGCCAGCGCCGCGACGAACAGCGGTACAAGCGCGGCATACGGTTTCTTTTCCATAAACATATCCTTTCCTGTGGGGCCAATTTACCCTCCCCCGGGGTTATTTGGCTTTATCATTCGGCACGAAGCGCGTGCGCGTTTTGAGCATTTTGTCCATAAGGCCGACGAGCGCCAGTATGTTGGTGCGGTACGGCACGAGCACGATGAGCACATATATTATTATGCGCTTAGCCTTGCTGCCGGGGCGGCCGAGGCGGGTGCTGAAATCGAGATAGCACAAGCCCATGAGCGCAAGCGGCCCCAGCACAACCTGCTGCGCGGCCTCCAGCACGCTTTCGGAATTGTTCAGCCGCAAAAGCAGCGTTACCAGCGCGCCAAGCAGCGCCGCGCCCGCGGCATAGGTAAAGTTGCGCGAAAGCTGCCAAAGCGGCATGGGCGCCATTGGGCGAAGCTCCCGCCCGGTGCGGCGGGTGAACGCGCGGGCGATAAGCGTATCGATAAGGGCGAAGAACATGGCGGCCGTGCAGATGAACCGCATGGTCATCCTTTCGGCCATCTCCTCATAGAGCAAAAGTCCGGTGCGGACATAGCTGAGCTTATCCTCATCCATTCCCGTGGACTGCGCAAGGGCGGTAAAATCCTGACTGAATGCGGAAATGAAGGACTCTATTGCATAAAAAGGTTCCTGCCCTTCAAGTATGCTGGGCAGGCATATATAAGCATAAAGCCCGATGCCCATCAGCAGCGCGCCGAGTGCGACGGCCGTGCGCCAAGGCTTTTTATTATATATAACATAGCCTATCACGGCGGAAGCGGGCAGAGCCGCGCCGAGAACATAAGGAAACGCGCTTATTCCGGCAACAAAATACGCCGCAATGCCGAACGCGGCGAAAGAAACCGCGCCCGCGGCATAACCCCACGAGCCGAGCACGAAGCCCAGAAACGCCGGCGCGAACACAAAGCCGAGTTCGCTGAACCCGCTGAGCGCGCCCATAACGGCACCAAGCGCCAAACCTATAACAATACCCCGCGATGCGGGAGCTTTTTTTGTTTCCAAATTCATCCTCCGGCGGCGGACGCTGTGCCGACGCCTACTTTATTATAGTATAGATATAACTATTATACCCTTAATTCGGGCATAGGGCAAGCATTGCGCGGCAGGCGAACAAAATATGTAGAATATGTAAATTAAATGCGGTTCGTTTGCGGCGGGAGCCGCTATATGATATGATATGCATAAGATTCTGCATACGCAGGACGAATGGAGGATAATGCATGAAAAAGATCATTGCTGCGCTGCTTACGCTTATAATGGCGACGGCGCTTTTTGCAGGATGCGGTCAGGATAACGGGGATGTTGACCTTCCCGTAAACGTGGGCGACACAACGCCCAAGCCGCAGGAGAGTACAGACCCCGGCCGGGATAATACCCCCGGCGCGGCGCTTACGCGCGCTCCGCTCGGCGGAACGGGCATGATAGCCGCGGGCAGCATACATAACGTGGGCCTGAGGACCAACGGCACGATAGTTTCCGGCGGACATGACCAATACGGCCAGCGCAGGACGAGCAACTGGACCGACATAGTGTTCGTTGCGGCCAACAAGAGCGCCACCATAGGCGTTAAGGCGGACGGCAGCGCCCTGTTTGCGGGCGAAATGACCGGCAGCGAGGCCGTTTCCGGCTGGAGCAACGTATACATGGCGGCCATGGGCGGCGACTTTGCGGTTGCCCTGCTTAACGACGGCACCGTTACCGGCACCAGCGGCGCGCCAGACGTTTCCGCATGGAGCGACATGGTATGGGTCGCGGCGGGCGAAAGCTTTGCAATAGGCCTCAAGAGCGACGGTACCGTTGCGGCTACCGCCGGTGCGCCGGATGTTTCCGCATGGACCAACATGGTAAAAATAGCCGCCGGTGCGGACCGCGCCGCGGGTATAACCGCCGAAGGCAAGCTGGTTGCCAGCATAAGCACCGCCGCCTTTGACGCAAACAGCGACTATACCGCGCTTGACATAGGCGCTGCGGGCATTGCCGCCGTGCGTGCGGACGGCAGCGTGGTTGCGGCGATGGAAGTTGAAGCGGACAACGACCCGCTCGTATACGCCGATTCCAAGGATATAACCGCCGTGAAGAACGCGGTTTCCGTTGCCGTGGGCGATACGCACGCGGTTGTTATGGACCGCACGGGCTATGCCTATGCATACGGCAAGAATACCGATTTGCAGTGCGACGTGGGAACGTTCAACCTGAGGCCCTATGTTGAAAACGTGAACGGCGCGAACTACATACGCGGCATAGAAATAGGCAGCACCGTTGAGCAGGCGAAGAAGCTGATCGCTCTGTTCACCGGCGCGGACAGCGTTGCCATAACCAAGGCGGACGGCAGCGAGGCCGCCGATACCGACACGGTTGCCACCGGCATGAAGGCGGGCGACGTGGGCGAAATAGTAATAATGGGCGACGGCAACGGCGACGGCGCCGTGACGAACGATGATTCCGCACTTATAGACGCCGTGCTCACAAAGCAGAGCGACCTTAGCGGCGCAAAGCTGCGCGCATTGCAGCTTAGCCTTTCCTACGGCCTGCCCGCTCCGGAATGCCGCGCGGCTGACAAGAACACCATTGCCGCATACATTGCGGGCACCGGCAGCATAGACCAGTTCGGCGACAAGGTGAGGGGTACTTATACCGATAAGTTCAAGAGCGCTTACGAAGCGAATAACGATACCGTGGGTTACATTGAAGTGCTCGGCACGAACGTAAGCTATCCCATCATGTTCGATAAGACGGGCAAATGGTACTATAACGACCATACCCCCGCCAAGGAAAAGGCTGAGTCCGGCTCCGTTTACGCCTATTATTACGGCCAGCAGCATAACGACGTAATAACCGGCCACAACTCCAGGCCTTCCGGCAGCATGTTCCATCAGCTGCACCATATTCAGGAATTCAATATGGGCAAGACCACCTGCGACCACAAGAAGTACTGCGGCAAGGAACTGACGAATCTGCCCGATCTGAAGATATATTCCGAGCGCGTATGGGACGTTTATCTCTACGGCGAGGAAGCGCGCTACGAGATATTTGCCATGTTTGAGACAACTGCTCCCGCGGACGTTGAAAAGTCCCTGATGGAGTACGTCTGGTATCCCTACGGCAACACAAACCACGACAAGGACACCGACGAAAAGGTGCAGGCGTGGATAGATGAATGCGTAAAGAACACCAAGGATATGAGCGGGCTTGAGTTCAATACCAACGTGACCGTGGACGACGATTACCTTACCGTGTTCACCTGCGCCAACGAACATGCCGATGCGGGCAAGGGCGCAAGGCTGTACTTCATGCTGAAGAAGGTAGATTATTAAAAAGTTTGGCGTTTATCAACGACAAAATCGATAATATTCCGTGCGGGGCAAGGCGGAAGCGCTTTGCCCCGCAATTTATTTTGCAGAGAAAAAGCCCGCTGTGCCTAACAAAATTTGAGGCCGGCAAAAAAGATTCAAGTTTTTTTGCAAAAAAGCGTTGACAAAAGAAGGAGTGTTTGGTATTATAGTCAAGCGCGCTGGGGAAACGGACAAGAGAGACCGGAAGAACAGCGGGGAACGCACCTTGAAAACTATATAGTGCAAGATCAAAAAAATAAGCAAGTAATTCAGGAAACGGTCAAGCAGGTTGGAAGGACCTGCGAGGCTGAAAACGAGAGTTTTTAGGCCAGAATAAGTAAACGAGCGCTGAAGATCAGAGATGATTTTTTGGTGATCAGGATTTAACTCAAGAGTTTGATCCTGGCTCAGGACGAACGCTGGCGGCGTGCCTAACACATGCAAGTCGAACGGAGATAAAGATTTCGGTTTTTATCTTAGTGGCGCACGGGTGAGTAACACGTGAATAACCTGACCCAAAGAGGGGGATAACACCTGGAAACAGGTGCTAATACCGCATAAGACCACAATGTCGCATGACGAAGGGGTCAAAGAAAATCGCTTTGGGAGGGGTTCGCGTCCCATTAGGTAGTAGGCGGGGTAACGGCCCACCTAGCCGACGATGGGTAGCCGAGCTGAGAGGCTGATCGGCCACACTGGAACTGAGACACGGTCCAGACTCCTACGGGAGGCAGCAGTGGGGAATATTGGGCAATGGGCGCAAGCCTGACCCAGCAACGCCGCGTGAGGGAAGAAGGTTTTCGGATTGTAAACCTCTGTCGCAGAAGACGAAGGAAGTGACGGTATTCTGTGAGGAAGCCCCGGCTAACTACGTGCCAGCAGCCGCGGTAATACGTAGGGGGCGAGCGTTGTCCGGAATTACTGGGCGTAAAGGGAGCGTAGGCGGTCTGATAAGTTGGATGTGAAATACCCGGGCTTAACTTGGGGGGTGCATCCAATACTGTTGGACTAGAGTACAGGAGAGGAAAGCGGAATTCCTAGTGTAGCGGTGAAATGCATAGATATTAGGAGGAACATCGGTGGCGAAGGCGGCTTTCTGGACTGCAACTGACGCTGAGGCTCGAAAGCGTGGGGAGCAAACAGGATTAGATACCCTGGTAGTCCACGCTGTAAACGATGAATACTAGGTGTAGGGGGTATCAACTCCCTCTGTGCCGCAGCAAACGCAATAAGTATTCCGCCTGGGGAGTACGGCCGCAAGGTTGAAACTCAAAGGAATTGACGGGGGC
>OHNJ01000087.1_pt1 | contig 29069 bp, 28 predicted proteins | sample 1569611 | NCBI WGS metagenome assembly OHNJ01 (sample SAMEA3879607, study PRJEB24766) | human gut metagenome | biome: human-associated habitat; feature: feces | place: USA | collected 1985/1987
TGCCCTTCAGGCAATTAAAATCTTTTTTAAAGATTTTAATTGGAGTTCAGTATTATTCACAGCAGGCAGCTTTGACAATCTCCCAGAGGGAGGTCTCATCGGGATAAAACTCATAGTACTTTTCCCCCAGGAGCAGTTCGCCGTCGGCATAGCGGATGGGCGAAACCGTGCCCTTGTCCAGCCGGGTCACCAGGTCGGACAGCTGCTGAGCGGTCATATCGGACTGCAAAAAATCGCCGAGTTTTTCCAGCAGCTTCATGGTAAATTCCGAATCCGTGTTGATGGCCGCCCGGGCGCAGGCCTGGAAGCTGTCCATATAGGCTCGCTGACGCTTCATCCGCGCCAGGTTCGTATCGTTTTCCAGCACCATCCGGGCACGGACGAATTTTTCCGCCTGGCTGCCGGTGAGCCGGATGGTCTGCCCCGCCTGGAAGGCCGGGTCCACCGCCGTCAGATCCTCCTCAATGGTCACGGGAACCCCTCCGACCAGGTCGTTCAGAGGCCCCACCGCGGTCATGGGAATCTGGATATAATTGTCAATGGGCAGGTCAAAGAGCAGAGCCGACACTGCGTCCGCGGTATTTTTGCAGCTTTTTCTGCCGCCGTCGCCGTAGTTGAAGGCCAGGCACAGCTGCTTGACCTCGGTGCCGCCGTAGTCTCCCAGCACGTCCAGCCAGGGAACCTCGGTCATGGTGTCCCGGTTCAGCTGAATCAGCTGAGCCGTGTTCGCGTCCTGGTCAATGGCCAGCAGCATGAGAAAATCCGCCTGGTTGTGGTTATAGAACCGCTTGACCCCCTCGGTCTGCTCCTCGTATTTTTCCAAAGTGTCCGTGCCGATGAGCAGCACGGTCTGCAAGTGTGCCTTCAGGGGATATTCCTGACCCTGATAGGTCAGGGTCTTTGTCTTCACGGCGGCATTTTGGGCTGTGCCCGCGTTTTCGATGGGTGCTTCCTGGGTCTTCCCATGGACAAACAGCGCCCCCAGCAGCAGCGCCCCTAACAAAGCCGCGCACAGCAGCAACAGAATTCCTTTTTTCATACCAGTTCTCCTTCCAGTCCCAGAAGCTCCAGCGCATTTTCCTGGAGCCTCCGGAATTCCGCCTCGGCTCCCGCCCCACGAATCACCCGGCGCACCGGCCCCAGATTGGGTGCCCGGTCGAACAGATTGTGGCAGTCTGAGCCAAGCAGATGGATTTTTCCTTTTTTCAAGTTGCGGATAGCGGCCTTCTGCCGCTTTTCGTCCAGAAAATAGCTGCCGTTGACCTGCACCAGCAGTCCCCGTTCCAGTACCCGGTCGATGAGCCGGTCATCCCCCAGCATTCTCATATACCTGTCCACATGGGCGACCACAGGCTTTCTGCCAAAATTCTCCCCCAGGCAGACGATTTCATCCAGCATATCGTCCGACCAGGGAGCCATCGGCGGCTCAATCAGAGTGGCTCGCCCGGCAATGGACAGCTCCGCCACCTCCCGCGCCTGGCTGATGCCCGGAAAGTACAGCACCTCCGCTCCGGGGATCATCCGGGGATACACCTCGGTGCTGCAAAGCATGGCCTCCTGAAGGGCTTGAAGCCGCCGATTTCTGCGCAGGAGAAAGGTCCTGGGATCCTCCCGGTCGGCGTAAAAATGAGAGGTGCTCACCACCGCGTCCACTCCCTGCTGAAAGCACAGGCTCAGCATTTCCAGGCTCTCCCGGAGGCTTTTGGGCCCGTCGTCCATTTTGGGCAGCACATGGCTATGGAAATCAATCATGGATGACCCTCCTTGCCGCAATTCCGGTCTGCTCTGCGGTTCGTTACCGCAAAGCGAAATCTATCGGTAACAAAGATATCACAGAAATTGTCACTTTGCAAGCAGAATCTGGCTTCGCCGCCAAAGCAGAAAGCGAGCCAGTCCTTTCGGACCGGCCCGCTTTGGGATGGATTGGATTACTTGGTGAAAATAGCCACAGGGCCTTCCACCAGGCCGTAGATGGAAACGGTGCCGTCCGCGTTGATCGCAGACTTCAGCTCCACCCACTTGCCGTCCAGGTACTGCTTCACGACCAGCTCGGTGATCCCCTTGAGTTCCACGGTCACATCTACAGGGCTCTTATCACCCACGATGTGGCACCAGAAGAAATACTGGGTCTTCATACCGGCAGGAGCGGCATCCTTCAGGGAAGCCTGCGCCTCAGCAAAGATCGCCTGGGACTCCTTGGACAGCTTCTCAGCATCCTCGGTGGCAACCAGCTCAACGTAGCCCTTGCTCTCGTCCGTCAGTTTGGGAAGATCGGCAGTAGCCGTAGAGCTGGTCTTATCACCTACAGGGCTGGAAACTGCGTAAGCAGGAACCGCCATGCCGATGACAAGAACCACGGCCAGAAGCATTACAAGTGCCTTCTTCATAATACATTCCTCCTTTCCCTGAGATTTGTATTCGACTGCCGGAAGGCAGGGAATGCCATGAATGATTGAAAAAGCCCAAGGGGCTTTTTCGACAGCTTTTGCAGCCTGAGACGTATTTTGTACTGTCTGATTACTGCTTCTTGTTTTCGTACCGGTAGCCGTAGCCATAGCGGCTGCCGTACTGATAGTGCTTGGAGGCGCCCTCCACGCAGCCGTTCATCACGAAGCCCAGCACGTTGGCCTTCGCGTAGCGCAGCTGCTCCATGCACTCGTCCAGCACATACCGGGGGCAGTGGCCTTCCCGCAGGACAACCAGCATACCGTCCACATACCGGGACACGTTCACCGCGTCCACCACCGCGTTGACCGGCGGCAGATCCAGCACCACATAGTCAAAGGCGCTGGCGGCGGCATCCAGCAGCTTCTGGAACCGGCCGGAGTTCAGCTTTTCCACCGGGTCTTCGGGGATGGTGCCTCCGGGAATCAGATCAAAGAAGGTCTTATCCGTGGAGCTGGTATAGCGGGAGACGGTGTCATTGAGGGCGATGCCTCCGTCCAACACATCCGCCAGACCCGGCGACATCTTCACGCCCGCAATATCGTGAATGGCGGGACGGCGCATATCACAGTCGACGAGCAGAACGGTTTTGCCCAGCTCCGCCAGGGTATAGGCCAGATTCACGGACACGGTGCTCTTTCCCTCGGAGGGCTGGGCACTGGTGATGCCGATGATCTGTCCCTTTTTGTCCGTCTTGTCCCCCAGGCTGATGAGCACGTTGGTGCGCAGACGCTTGAAGGCCTCCCGGCCGGAATAGGTCAGAAATTCGCAGACCTTGCCGGTACGGTTGGGATTTTTCTTATCCGCCGCGGGGGGATTAAGCACCTTGTTTTCTGCCATTGTCCGCGCCTCCCTTCTGTTTGCTCTTTACAGGGCCGTAATAATCGGAATAATAGCCGTTCTTCTTGTCGGACTGGCGCATATCCGGAATCATGCTCAGAACCTGGATGTCCGGATACATTTCCTTCAAATCGTCGGCGCACTGGATCATTTCCTTGCTCTTATCGTTGAGCAGGAAGTTAACCACCACCACCGCGGCCGCCAGGAAGCCGCCGATCAGAATTCCCATAGCGGTGTTCTTCACGAGACTGGGGCCGGCGCGGTGGGCAGGGATAATGGCGTAGTCCACGATGCGCACGGAGCTGCCGTCCACGATCTCCGCAATCCGGTCAGGCAGAAGCTTGGCAATGGTATTGGCAATCAGCTCCGCCTCGGCGGGGTCGGTGCTGGTGACGGTGATCTCAAAGGCGCCGGTATTGCTGACGCCCTGGGCCGTCACCATCTCCCCCAGCTCCGTGGGGGTATAGCTGAGGTTTGCCTCCTTGATCACGTCCTCCATGGTGGTTCTGGATTCCAGAATGTAAATGTACACGCTGACCAGAGAATTGGAGGCGGACAGCTCAGAAGTAGAAATGGAGAAGCTGGTCTGTCCTAGGCTGAAGGAGCTGTTGTTGACGTACATGGAGGCTGTGGCCTGGTAGGTGGGCTCCATCACAAAGGCGGAAACGCCGAAGGCCGCGGAGCCCAGCAGCACGGCAACCAGGGCAATGATCAGGATGTTTTTCCAAATCGCCTTGGCAAGCTCCAGAAGGTCAATGGTATCTTCTTCTGTATACTGCATAGTAAATCCTCTTTCCTTTCCGGATATCAGTTGGCGTTGATGAGCTTGGTGAAGTAATCCGGATCTTCCTTCAACAGCTCCTGGGTGGACTTTTCCAGCCCCAGTTCCTGACGAACCTCCTCAAAGTAGCCCAGCCGATCCATCCGCTCGTAAACCAGCTTTCCGATGAGCCGATAGGCCGCGCCGTTCAGGTCCGCGCCGGAGGCATTGCTGCGGAAGATGGAGGGCACCTTGCCCTGCTGAATCAGCTGCTTGTCCTCTCGGCTTAGGGACAGCTTGGCATCGGCCGCGCCGTCCACCATCAGATACTTGCGCACGTTGATGTAGTGGCTGCCGAAGGCCTGGAGCATGGCGGAATCCAGGGTGTCCAGGGTGTTGCTGTCGGCATTGGTCCAGGAGCCCCGGAGGGTACAGGGGCCCAGCACCAGATAGCGGTCGGTGTTCACGTTCTGCCGGGCAAGCAGGGTCTTGGTGTCCTCCACCAGCTTGGAGGAGCTGGTATACTCGCCGTAGGTGCCCAGCCAGATCACATGGATGTAGTTCCGGTATTCGTCGGTGCAGGCGGCGGTGATTTGCGTACCGGCCTCCACCTCCACCTCGCTGCCGGCCTCCAGCCGGGCAAATTCATAGCTGTACTGACCGCCGGACTGGGAAACCAGGCTCAGAGTGCCCTGGACACCGGCGATGGTCACCGGGTTCAGCCCGCCGTTTCCGGCAGTCAGGGGGTTCACCTGCTTCTTATCCATGGAACTGATGCTCAGGCTCACCGCCTCGCAGGCTGCCGGGATGGTAAAGGCCTTGGAAACGATGTAAGGCCTTACACCGCTGCGCCCCAGCACCGTGTCGCTGTCCTCCATGCCCGCGCCCATGTTCACCACGGGAACGGACAGGGTGTAGTCCTCCCAGTCCACCCGGGCATCGTAATCCTGGGGATTGGCCACCGTGGAGCGGAAGTCGTACACGTCGCACAGATAGATATTGATGTACTTCTGCAAGATTGCCGGGAAGGACACGTTGCCGGAGGAACCGGCAGTCAGGCTGTCGCCCCAGCAGATAATGCCGGGAAGATACTGCGCCGCCGTCTGCATGTCCGCGTCATAGCCCTGCTGAATCACGTCCAGATTCTCCTGACGCACCTCGCTGAGCTCCTGCCGCTGGCTGGAGCTCTGGGATTCCAGCAGCTCATCCTCGGCAGCGATCTGCTTTTTCACCAGCAGCATGGTCACAAGCAGTGCCCCCGCCACGATCACCAGCACAATAAAAATCACAATATTGCGTATCCAGGTTTTCTTGGTTTCGTTTTCCCACATATTTCTATACTCTCCATCGTTTTATGGGTTATGGGACAAAGTGTAACTGCCAACAGGACACACCATCCCCAGCTATCTCATGCCCTGTTATCATACCATATCTTCCTGAGAAATCAACACCTTTCTGAAATATTTGTAAAATAATATCGGACGCAGCCAGGTTTTTCCAGGTGAAATGTGCACTTTGTCGTATTTTTGCGCACGGCTTCCAAACCAGCCGTTTTACTGGGAGCGGGATGCGGCAGGTGGCTTTACCGAAATACATTCCAATCATGCCATTATAAACAGAATTTACTGAAATCTATTGCATTTATATCGGGTATATGTTAGGATGTTTGAGAATTTAATTTTACCTGTGTCGCTTGTTCTGTTTATAATATCTTTTTGGGAGGTACTCAAATGAAAAAGCTGTCCCTCACCCTTCTTGCGGAAACCGTCCGCACCCGCCGCAAGGCAAAACATCTGACCCAGGCCCAGCTGTCGGAAATCACCGGCATCAACCGCTCCATGCTGGGAAGGCTGGAAAACGAGAACTATAAGCCTTCCCTCGACCAGCTGGAGGCCCTGGCTCAGGTTCTGGAATTTGAGATCCCCGAGCTGTACCGGGAAGAGATCAAGCCCAAGGCCGTCCCCGCCAGGCGTTACAACGTGGCCGTGGCCGGAACCGGCTATGTGGGGCTGTCCATCGCCACCCTTCTGGCTCAGCACAACCACGTCACCGCCGTGGACATTCTGGCGGAAAAGGTGGCGCTTATCAACCGGCGCAAGTCTCCCATTCAGGACGCCTGCATTGAAAAATACCTTGCGGAGAAGGAGCTGGATCTCACCGCCACCCTGGACGGCGAGAGTGCCTACCGGGATGCGGATTTCGTGGTGATCGCCGCTCCCACCAACTACGACAGCAAGAAAAATTACTTCGATACCTCCGCGGTGGAGGCGGTCATTGAGCTGGTGCTGAAGGTGAACCCCAGAGCCGTCATGGTCATCAAGTCCACCATTCCCGTGGGCTACACCGCCTCCGTCCGGGAAAAGTACCACACCGACCGGATTCTGTTCAGCCCGGAATTTCTCCGGGAATCCAAGGCTCTGTACGACAACCTCTACCCCAGCCGGATTATTGTCTCCTGCGATGAGGGAACCCGTGAGGAAGCCGAAATCTTCGCCTCCCTTTTGCAGCAGGGTGCCATCAAGGAAAACATTCCCACGCTCGTCATGGGCTTTACCGAGGCCGAAGCCGTGAAGCTCTTTGCCAACACCTACCTTGCCCTGCGGGTCAGCTATTTCAATGAGTTGGACACCTATGCCCTGGCAAAGGGACTGAATACCAAGGATATTATTGAAGGCGTGTGTCTGGATCCCCGAATCGGCAGCCACTATAACAATCCCTCCTTCGGCTACGGCGGCTACTGCCTGCCCAAGGACACCAAGCAGCTGCTGGCAAATTTTGAAAACGTGCCCCAGAACATGATGACCGCCATTGTGGAGTCAAACCGCACCCGGAAGGACTTTATTGCCGACCAGGTGCTGGAAATTGCCGGCGGGTACAAAGCCAACGACGACTGGAGTGCCAAGAAGGAGAAGGAGACCGTGGTGGGCGTGTACCGGCTGACCATGAAGGCGAATTCCGACAATTTCCGCCAGAGTGCCATTCAGGGCGTGATGAAGCGGATCAAGGCCAAGGGCGCCACCGTCATCATCTACGAGCCGACGCTTCCGGACGGGGAAACCTTCTTCGGCTCCCGGGTAATCAACGATTTGGGGAAATTCAAGCGTCATTCCGGCTGCATCTTGGCAAACCGGTACGACAGCTGCCTGGATGACGTGAAGGACAAGGTCTATACCCGGGATATTTTCAGGCGGGACTAATCCAGCCTTCTCCTGAGAGGGGAAGGTGCCCGCAGGGCGGATGAGGTCGCTAATAGTCTTCTGATGGCTACCACATAACACATGTCATTGCGAGGCAGTGTTCACACTGGTTCGCAATCCGTCCCCCCTGCCTTCCCTTGGGGGAAGGTGGCACGGCGCAGCCGTGACGGATGAGGGCCTTGCCTCTCCCTATGGGAGAGGTGCCGGAGGCGGAGAGGGCGTTTTTACCCTCTCAGTCACTTCGTGACAGCTCCCCCAGAGTGGGAGCCAAGGGGGACGGATTGTGACCGGAGGAAATCCCTGAAAAGGGACACGCCGTCTCCCGCAAGGCCATGACAGCTCCCTTTACACAAGGGAGCCGGGGTGCTCCCGCACCAGTGCGTTTTCCGTCACCTTATCCTTGCATTACAATCGTCCCGAAGGGACACCGCTTCTATTCCCTATTCACTATTCGATATTCACCAAAAAACGTTGCGGTGCTGAACACACCGCAACGTTTTTACACTTTATACCGTTGCCATTTCCCGCATTTCCGCGGCCTGGTCGGCATTGGCGTTGACCTCTTCCGGCGAGCGGTAGGTGGGAACCACCTGCTTGAGGGCTCTTCGCACCGCCTCGTCGTCTCCGGTGGCGCAGGCCTTCTCCAGAATGGCCAGCCGCCGCTCCAGCTCTTCCTTGGGCAGAGGCGTATCCTTCTCCACAAAAATCAGGCTGTTGTCCGTTTTGTCCAGGTCCTCGGTCTTCACCAGCAGCTCCTCGTAGAGCTTCTCCCCCGGCCGCAGACCGGTCTCTACAATTTCAATGCCGCCGACTCCGGACAGGCGGATCATGCTCTGAGCCAAATCCAGAATCTTCACCGGCTGACCCATGTCCAGCACGAACAGCTCCCCGTTCTTCGCCATGGCTCCGGATTCCAGCACCAGCTGGGAGGCCTCGGGGATGGTCATGAAATAGCGGATAATCCGCCGGTCGGTGAGGGTAATGGGGCCGCCGCTGGCAATCTGCCGCTTGAAAAGCGGAATCACCGACCCCGCGGAACCCAGAACGTTTCCGAACCGGGTGGCACTGTAGCAGGCGGTGCCCCAGACGCCGGCGCTGCCCACGATCATCTCGCACATCCGCTTGGTGGCGCCCATCACATTGGTGGGGTTCACCGCCTTGTCCGTGGAGACCATCATAAACCGCTCCACGGCGTGCTCCTCGCACAGTTCCACCAGGGTTTTTGTGCCGAATACGTTATTGTAAACCGCCTCAATGCAATTTTTCTCCATCAGCGGCACATGCTTGTGGGCGGCGGCGTGGATGACAATCTGGGGATGATAGGTCGAGAACACCCGCTCCAGAGACTTCCGGTGGGTGACGGAGCAGATTTCCAGCTGCAAATCCAGCTTGCTGCCATAGGCGATTTTCAGCTCCTGCTGAATGTCGTAGGCCCCGTTTTCATAAATATCCAGAATGATGATCTGCTTCGGCTCCATTTTCGCCAGCTGGCGGCACAGCTCCGAGCCGATGGAGCCGCCGCCTCCCGTAATCAGAATCACCTTGTCCCGGTAGAAAGCACCGGTTTTCTCATCAGCGATGACAATGGGCTTGCGGAAGAGCAGCTCCTCAATGTCAAAGTCCCGGACATACCGCTTGCCTCCGGCGGTCTGCATCATGGGATAGTCGTAGACCTTGATCTTGTAGCCCGCGTCGGAATAGGCGGCGTAAAGCTCCCGCTTCTTCTCATCGGACAGATTGGGGATGGCGAATACCACCTCCTGCACCTCGTGACTGCGCAGGGCATCCAGAGTGGAGTCGTCCTCCAGCAGCACCGGCAGGCCGTGGATTTCCCGTCCTGCCTTCTCCTGGCTCACATCAATGAAGCACCGGGGCAGGAAATTGGAGGCCGGATTGGACAGCAGCTCCTCAGCCAGGGTCACTCCCACCCGTCCCGCGCCGATGATGGCGATTTTGATTTTGTGCTCTGCCTCCCGGTTGGGATGAATCAGCTCGTCTCCGGCGAAAATCCGCAGCAGCAGCCGCAGGAACTTGCCGTAGGCGGTATCCGCCGTGCCGCATTTGAAGCAGTAGCGGTAGATCATCCGGATAGCCAGAGCTCCCAGAAGGTTCATGCTGGCAATGCTCAGAAGCCGGGAGAAGGTCACTTTCTCGATAGGGATGAACAGGGGCAGGGTCAGTTCAATGGCCAGGGTCGCCGCGAAGGCCACCGCGTCCACCAGCAGCAGCCGGATGTAGCACTGAATGCCGCCATAGCGCCAGATCTGCTGGTAGATGCTGCCCAAAATCCGGGCGGCAAAGATGCACACGAAGCTGATGCTCCCGTGCATCAGGCAGGCGCCCAGGGACAGCTCCTCGTTGCTTCGGTAGAACACCAGCAGCAGCAAATCCACCGCCAGCAGAACCAGCAGGTCATACAGGGCCAGCTGCCAGCGGAAATTGCGTTTTTTCATGTCTTATCTCCTTATCCTGCCGCTCTTCTTACCGGGCAGGTCTCATCTTCGTAAGCGGACAAATATTATACTACATTTGTCCGTTTTCGTCAATGATCAATAACCGCAGCCGGTACGCTCCGGACCCTTCATGTCCCGGACAAAGGTTGTCCGGAAGGACATGTTGATCTCGTCCAGTTCCCGGAACCCATAAATATAGTCGTCGTACATATCCGCCAGGCCGCCCTGGCAGTCGTCGCAGGCACCCAGAAAGCCCAGAGCCTCCTCCACGATTTTCTGCCGCTCCTCCTGGGTGGTGTCCTGAATCAAAAGGCTTTTCATTGCCGTCTCCTCCTTGTTGGTTTCTCCCCGTATCATAGCGCAATCGGGGATGTCCGTCAATCCACATTTGCCCCGGACATGCCTCTTTCCTTTTGAAACAGGCCGAATACGCTTTTTCATTGACGAATCCGGCGGGGGAAGGTATAATTGTCATGCAGAACAAATCGGCAGTTTGTCGAAATAATCGTGTATCCCAAAGGAGATTCGATGCCATGGAGCCAAGAGATACGGGGATTTCCCTGGTTCTCGTCACCCGCAACCGGGAAAGTGACCTTGCCCGGACGCTGGAAACGCTGAAAGGTGCGCTCTGCCCCTGCCCCTGGGAGATCATTCTGGTGGATAACGCCTCGGATACGGATATGTCCCGGGTCTGCAAGGCCAGCGGCCTTGAAAATCTGCGTTTTTTCCGGACGGAAGAAAACCTGGGGCCTCCCGGCGGCCGGAACTTCGGCGCATCCCAGGCCCGGTACGAATATCTGGTATTTCTGGATGACGATGCCAATTTTATAGGGGAAGATGCCCTCGTCCGGATCTACGATCGGATGAACCGGGAGCCGGACTTTGCCATCTTCGCTTTTCAGATACGGAATCTGGAGGGTGGGCTTTACAACTGGCCCCACGGGAAGCATCGTCTGCCTCGGAAGGACAGCACCTTCCGGACAAAGTACTTTCTCGCCGGAGGCTTTGCCATCCGGGCCGCCTGGTTCTGGGCGCTTGGCGGCTTCTCCTCCCAGCTGTTTTTCTGGGGCGAGGAAACGGATCTGGTGCTGAACTCCCTGGCTCTCGGCGGTGAAGGCGTATTCTACGACGGCTCCGTGGCGGTGCTCCACCGGGTACACGGCAATGGCCGGGTCAAAGACGAAGGCCGGTTCTACTATCAGGTCAGAAACCGGATGTACATTCTGAAAATCCGTTTTCCCGCCGGAATCAGCCTTTGCTACCGGCTGTACTATGGACTGAAATACCTTCGGGAGGCGGTCTGTCTGGGGCGGCTGGGTACCTACCGCCGGGGGCTCAGAGATTCTCGCCGGATTCCCCGCAAGGGCAACTGCCGCCTGACCCTTTCCCGGCTTCGAGCATGGCAGAAGCTGAGCAAATAACTTCTGGGCTGCCCACTATTCTCGCTTTTTTGGGAAATAGTAAGAAATCACTTTCTTTTACCCGGCGGTTGTGATACAATTCTTTATAAAGAAAACTTTCCAAAGCACGGAGGTACTACCTATGAAAAAAGCACTCATCACCGGTATCACTGGTCAGGACGGCAGCTATCTTGCCGAATTTCTGCTGGAAAAGGGCTATGAGGTTCACGGCATCGTCCGTCGGGCTTCCATTTCCAACACCGCCCGGATCGACCACCTGAAGGGCCAAATCACCCTTCACGACGGCGACCTCACCGATTCTTCCAGCCTGATCCGCATTCTTTCCCTGGTTCAGCCCGACGAAATCTACAATCTGGCCGCCCAGAGCCATGTCCAGGTCAGCTTTGACGTGCCCGAATATTCCGGCGATGTGGATGCTCTGGGTGTGCTTCGCATTCTGGAGGCCTGCCGGATTCTGGGACTGACCAAGAAGACCCGGTTCTACCAGGCTTCTACCTCGGAGCTTTTCGGCAAGGTGGAGGAGGTGCCCCAGCGGGAGACCACCCCCTTCCATCCCTACAGCCCCTATGCCGTTGCCAAGCAGTATGGCTTCTGGATGGTGAAGGAATACCGGGAGGCCTACGGCATGTTCGCTGTCAACGGCATCCTGTTCAACCATGAGTCTGAGCGCCGGGGCGAAAACTTCGTCACCCGGAAAATCACCCTGGCCGCCGGCCGGATTGCCGAGGGGCTTCAGGATCATCTGGAGCTGGGCAACATGGATTCTCTCCGGGACTGGGGCTACGCCAAGGATTACGTCGAGTGCATGTGGCTGATTTTGCAGCAAGAAACCCCTGACGACTTCGTCATCGCTACCGGCGAGCAGCACACCGTCCGGGACTTTACCGAGAAGGCCTTCGCCGCCAATGGGATGACCATCCGCTGGGAGGGTACCGGTATCGACGAGAAGGGCTACGACGCGGAAACCGGCAAGCTTCTGGTGAGTGTGAATCCCCAGTGGTTCCGGCCTACGGATGTGAATAACCTCTGGGGTGACCCCACCAAGGCCAAGACGGTGCTGGGCTGGAATCCTCAGAAGACCACCTATGAAGAGCTGGTACGGATCATGTCCGTCCACGACCGTGAGCTTGCCATGCGGGAGCGCACCCTGAAGGAGGCGTCCGCCTTATGATGGAGAAGAACGCAAAAATTTATGTGGCGGGCCACCGGGGCATGGTTGGCTCCGCCATCGTCCGGGAACTGAACCGGCAGGGCTACACCAATATCGTCACCCGCACCCACAAGGAGCTGGACCTGACCCGTCAGGATGCTGTGGAAGCGTTTTTTGCGCAGGAGAAGCCGGAGTATGTGTTCCTGGCTGCTGCCAAGGTCGGCGGCATCGTGGCCAATCAGGAAGCACTGGCCGATTTCATGTATGACAACATGACGCTGGAAATGAACGTCATCCACTCTGCCTGGAAGAACGGCTGCAAAAAGCTGGAGTTCCTGGGCTCCTCCTGCATCTACCCCCGCATGGCACCGCAGCCCATGAAGGAAAACTGCCTGCTGACCTCCGAGCTGGAAAAAACCAACGAGGCCTACGCACTGGCAAAAATTTCCGGTCTGAAGTACTGCGAGTTCCTGAACCGTCAGTACGGCACGGACTACATCAGCGTCATGCCCACCAACCTCTATGGCCCCAACGACAACTACCACCCCACCCACAGCCATGTGGTTCCGGCGCTGATCCGTCGCTTCCATGAGGCCAAGGAGCAGAATCTGCCCAGCGTTACCTGCTGGGGCGATGGCAGTCCTCTGCGTGAGTTCCTGTACGTGGACGATCTGGCAAACCTGTGCGTCTTCCTGATGAACAACTACTCCGGCAACGAGACGGTCAACGCCGGTACCGGCAAGGAACTGACCATCAAGGAGCTGACCGAACTGGTCGCCAAGGTTGTGGGCTATACTGGCGAGATCAAGTGGGACACATCTAAGCCCAACGGCACTCCCAGAAAGCTGCTGGATGTGTCCAAGGCCACGGCTCTCGGCTGGGTCTACAAGACTGAGCTGGAAGACGGCCTGCGCCTGTCCTATGCGGACTTCCTGAACAATCCCATGCGGGCGGAAAGATAAATCGGCCGGGCTTTTCTGGGCACTATCGTACAACACATGTCATCGCAATCCCCTCCAAGTGTCCGAGAACCAATGACGCATGGCATTGCAATGCGAAGCCTTCCAAAAGCGGGTCAATGTGGGCATTGACCCCTACAAACCAACCAATTCTTCTACTTTAGGAGACAATCATGAACATTGTTCTGTTATCCGGCGGGTCGGGCAAGCGGCTGTGGCCTCTGTCCAACGATATCCGCTCCAAGCAGTTTATCAAGCTTTTCAAGAAAGCCGACGGCACCTATGAATCCATGGTGCAGCGGGTTTATCGGCAGATCAAGGCCGTGGACAAAGGCGCTACCGTCACCATCGCCACCGCCAAAACCCAGGTATCCGCCATCCGCAACCAGCTGGGCGACGACGTGGGCATTTCCGTGGAGCCCTGCCGCCGGGACACCTTCCCCGCCATCGCCCTGGCAACCGCCTATCTGGCGGATGTCCAGGGGGTATCCCGGGAGGAATCCGTGGTGGTGTGCCCCGTTGACCCCTACGTTAACGACGATTACTTTGCCGCGCTGAAAAAGCTCTCCGCCCAGGCGGACAAGGGAGAGGCAAATCTGGTGCTCATGGGCATTGAGCCAACCTACCCCAGTGAAAAGTACGGCTACATCATCCCGGAAACCGCCGATACCACCGCCTTTGTGCGCACCTTCAAGGAAAAACCGGACGTGGAAACCGCCAAGGCCTATATCGCCCAGGGGGCATTGTGGAACGTCGGCGTGTTCGCCTACAAGCTTGGCTATGTGCTGGATATCGCCCACAGGCTCATTGATTTTACCGACTATCAGGATCTTTTCAGCAAGTATGAAAGCCTGACGAAGATTTCCTTCGACTATGCGGTGGTGGAAAAGGAGAAAAGCATCCAGGTTCAGCGGTTTGCCGGGCAATGGATGGATCTTGGCACCTGGAACACCCTGACGGAAGCCATGGAGGAGCCCATTGTGGGCAAAGGTGTGTGCAATGAAGTCTGCCGGAATGTGCACATCGTCAACGAAATGGACGTGCCGATTCTTGCCATGGGGCTTCATGATGTGGTGATCTCCGCCTCCCCGGAGGGCATTCTGGTCTCCGACAAGGAGCAGTCCAGCTACATCAAGCCCTTTGTGGACAAATTTGTCCAGCAGACTATGTTCGCCGAAAAGAGCTGGGGCTCCTTCCGGGTACTGGATGTGGAGAGCGGCTCCATGACCATCAAGGTCACTCTGAATCCGGGTCACAGCATGAATTACCACAGCCATCAGCACAGAGACGAGGTGTGGACGGTGATTTCCGGGGAAGGCACCACCGTGGTGGACGGCTTCGAGCAGGCAGTGCATCCCGGAGATGTGATTACTATGGCTGCGGGCTGCCGCCATACGGTTTTTGCGAAAACGGAGCTGAAGCTCATTGAGGTGCAGCTTGGTCAGGAAATCTCCGTCAACGACAAGCAGAAGTTCCCCCTGGAGCGCGGATAATATGGAAAGGTTCCCTATTTTCCTTCGCCCCTCCGGAAAGGACTACCTATGGGGCGGGAACCGGCTGAACGTGGATTTCGGCAAGGCCATTCCCCTGTCCCCCCTGGCGGAGACCTGGGAGTGCTCCACCCATCCGGATGGCCCGAGCTTTGCGGCGGGCGGCCCCTTTGACGGCCTGAGCCTGGCGGAAATTCTGTTGGCTCACCCGGAATATCTGGGCACCCGCCACGCCGGAGAAATGGGCCTTCCCATTCTGGTGAAGTTCATCGATGCCCGGGAAAATCTGTCTGTTCAGGTGCATCCGGACGATGTTTACGCACGGGAACACGAAAACGGCCAGCTGGGCAAGACGGAAATGTGGTACGTCCTGGACGCATCCGAAAACAGCCGCCTGGTCTACGGCCTGAGCCGGGACGCGGAGGCGGCCACCCTTCGCCGAGCCATCTCCGAAGGCACCCTGGGAAAGTATTTGCAATGGGTACCCATTCGAAAAGACGATGTGTTTTTCATTCCCGCCGGCACCATTCACGCCATCGGAGCCGGGGCGTTGGTTGCGGAAATTCAGGAAAACTCCAATCTGACCTATCGCCTGTACGATTATGACCGGGTGGGCAAGGACGGCAAAAAGCGGGAGCTGCATATCGACAAGGCCTTGGCGGTGGCGAATCTTCGCAGCAGTGCGGAGCCGAAGCAGCCCCTGCGGGTGCTTCGCTACCGGCCTGGTGCGGCCAGTGAGCTTCTTTGCCGGTGCAAGTATTTTGAGGTGCACCGATTGATCGTCAACACCCAGAGCCAGAGCGTTTGCTGTCAGGCAGACCCCCTGGCCTTTCGGGTGCTGCTGTGCCTGGAAGGGCACGGCGAAATTGCCTGGGAAACCGGCACACTCTCCATCGGCAAGGGTGACTGCGTGTTCCTCCCCGCCGACTCCCCGGTGCTTTCCTTGACCGGAAAGGCCCAGCTTCTGGACATCCGGGGCTGATTCCGTTGCAAAAAGGGGTGCTGCCTGAGCAGCACCCCTTTTTTGGGAGGATTCAGAACACAATGGCATCGTCGGCGGTGAAGCCGCCCAGGGAGTTCTCCTTCACCTGGATGCACACGAAGGTGATCCCGCAGTCCGCCGCTGCGGAAAACTGCCGCTTGGCTTCCGGCGAAATCCGCAGCCAGTCTCCGGCGGTCAGAGCCACGGTCTCCCCGTCGATGACGGCGGTGCCCCGACCCTCCAGAATTCCGTAGATTTCCTCATTGTTCTTGTGGGCATGGACAAAAGGCACACCGGCCCCGGCGGGCAGCCGATTCAGGCTTACTTCCGCGCCGGTGAGGGAAAGTGCCTCATGCAGCTCTGCTCTCCCTTCGGTGCCCACATTGGTCTTTGCGTAGTTTTTCATAAAAATAACCTCCTAAAGTGTTTCCAGCAGTGATTGCTTGCCTTTATTCTACCGGAAGGCCAAGAAAATACAAGTACGCACCTTTTTATAACTGTACATTCGGATTTGCGTGTGTTATAGTAAGGATAGAGGTGATCGCCGTGAAAACCAAAGACGAGCTGCCCGCCTGTCCCGTGGCCACCGCCGTGGCACTGGTGGGCGGAAAATGGAAGCTGCTCATTCTGCGCAATCTCCGCAGCCGCCCCTGGCGGTTCAATGCGCTTCAGCGGGATCTGGAGGGCATTTCCCAGAAGGTGCTCACCGACAGCCTGCGGCAGATGATGGACGACGGTCTTGTCTACCGGCGGGACTATCAGGAACTGCCGCCTCGGGTGGAGTACGGCCTGACCGACCTGGGCAAGGAAATGCTGCCCATCATCGATGCCCTGGCAGATTTCGGAAACTATTATAAATCAGTGGTTGCGGAAAGGAAGAACGAATTATGAAAACGCCCGTATTGTATATCATCGTTCCCTGCTACAATGAGGAAGCGGTGCTGCCCATCACCTGCTCTTTGTTTCTGAACAAAATCACGGAGCTGGCGGGCAAGGGAAAAATCAGTGACGACAGCCGGGTGCTTTTCGTCAACGACGGCTCCCGGGACAAAACCTGGCAGATCATCACGGACTTAGCAGGGCAGGACAAGCACTTCCTGGGCATTTCCCAGAGCCGGAACCGGGGACATCAGAATGCGGTGCTGGCTGGGCTTATGGAGGCCAAGGACCGGTGCGACATCACCATCTCCATCGACTGCGATGGTCAGGACGACGTGGGCGCCATGGATGCCATGGTGGATGCCTACTTAGACGGCTGCGAGGTGGTCTACGGCGTGCGCAGCAAGCGGGACACGGACACCTTCTTCAAGCGGTTCACCGCTGAAAGCTTCTACCGTCTGATGAACTGGATGGGGGCTGAGGTGGTGTTCAACCATGCGGATTACCGGCTGATCAGCAGCCGGGTTTTGCGGGAATTTGCCAACTTCAAGGAGGTCAACATCTTCCTGCGGGGCATGATTCCCCTGGTGGGCTTCAAGAGCACCAGCGTCTACTACGAGCGTCACGAGCGTCTGGCGGGAGAAAGCCACTATCCTCTGAAGAAAATGCTGGCTCTGGCCTTTGACGGCATCACCAGTCTGTCCGTTAAGCCCATCCGGATGGTCACGGGGCTGGGTGCCTTCTTTGCCATCGTCAGCTTCATCGGGGTCATCTGGGCCATCGTCATGGCGCTGCTGGGCAGCACCGTAAGCGGCTGGGCCTCCACCATCTGCATCGTCTGCTTCATGGGCGGTGTGCAGCTGCTGTGTCTGGGCGTCATCGGCGAGTACATTGGAAAAATCTATCTGGAAACCAAGGCCCGCCCCCGCTATATCATCAGCGAGCGCACCTGGGAAGCGCCTCAGAAATAGCAAAAAACACCGGATTCCGGTGTTTTTTTGCGTTTTCATACTATTTCCTGATTAAAATCTTAATTTTAATCAGGAAATAGTATCAGAACAAATCCAGCATACTGTCCAGGTACATTTCCTCCCGGAGGGGAAGCTGGTACTCCGGCTTTGTCAGATAATAGAGGATAAATTCCAGCAGCATGGCACTGCCCAGGCCCCGACCCTCGATCTTAAACTGAGAAAAGCCCATGGGAAGATAGGTTTCCCAGATATCCCGGATGCCGATAAAGGCCGGGTTTTTCATGGCGGCGGAAAACCGGTAGCCCTTCTCCCCCTCCGGCGCGGCGCAGATGTGGTCGGGGCAGTGCTCTCCCAGATTTTTCCGGCTCACATTTTCATAGCATTCCTTCCGCTCCCGGCAGCCGGGCCAGCAGCACTCGTTGCACAGAAATTCCACCTTCCGCTTTTCTTTCAGCCCGGCCAGCCGGTCAAAGGCCTTATTCAGCCGGAAATCCGGCACCACATACCGGAAGTCCGGGCGTTCCGTTTCCGCCGCCAGGTCTTCAAAATCCGTCAGCACCTTGGTGGTGGAGGACACAAAATAGAAATTCGGATACTTCTCCTTCAGATAGTCCAGCAGCAGCTCCGAGTGGACAATGACCCCATTTCCCGATTCCGCGCCGAAGAGTGCGCACAGCCGATTGCATTTCGGGTCTTTCAGGTGCTCCGGGCAAAGCAAGCTGTTGCTGAAGGTCAGCCGGGCGGAAAGACCGTATTCCTCCGTCAGTGCCAGCACCTGCCGGGGATTGGCATTGCCGGTGCTCACCCGGCCTCCTGCCCAGAGGCAGTCCGCCGGCGTCCCATAGAGGGATCCGATTTGACACCAATCGTAGAAGTATTCCGTATTTTCCCGATAAATAGGCAGAAACTTCCGATAAAAGTCGTAAAATTCAAACAGTCCCGGTAAATGATAAACTGCCTTCTCCATGGCAAATCCCTCCCCTTTTCCTATTATACGTCAATTTCTCCCAGGGGTAAATCCCGAAACGCGGTTTTTCTCCTTCCATTTTGCGTCAGAAGGTGGTATGATAAAGGGTAGAAATGATTTTGAAGGAGAGGCTGCGATGCTTCTGAATATGGAAAGTGTCCGCAAAACCTATGGGGATCGGGCGCTTCTGGATCATGTGAGCTTTTATATGAAATCAGGAGACCGGGTGGGTATCGTCGGTGTCAACGGCTGCGGCAAATCCACCTTCCTCCGACTGGCCGCCGGAGTGGAAGCGCCGGACGAGGGCTCTGTCAGCTACGACCCCAACGTCCGCCTGGGGTATCTGCCCCAGAACCCGGCCTTCGACCCGGAGAACACGGTCATGGAGCAGGTGGAGGCGGGTCTTGACCCCACTGCCCGGGAAATCGCCCGGTATGAGGCGGTGGAAATTCTCACCCGGCTGGGCATTGAAGACGTGAATCAAAAAATGGGCACTCTGTCCGGCGGTCAGCGCAAGCGGGTGGCCCTGGCTTCCACCCTGGTGCACCCGGCAGATTTGCTTCTGCTGGACGAGCCCACCAACCACCTGGACGCAGAGATGATCGGCTGGCTGGAAAATTATCTGCAAAACTTCTCCGGCGGCATTCTTCTCGTCACCCACGACCGGTATTTTCTGGAACGGGTGGCTCAGAAAACCATGGAGGTCAGCTTCGGAAAGTGCTACCTCTACGACGGCGGCTACTCGGCCTACCTGGACGGCAAAGCCCGGCGGGAGGAAATGGAAGCCGCCGGTGAGCGCAAGCGGCAGACCACCCTGCGCCGGGAGCTCCAATGGGTGCTGCAAGGCCCCTGCGCCCGGGGCACCAAAAGCCGGGAGCGTCTGGAACGGTACGAAAAGCTGAAGGCCGCCCAGCCCCCTCAGACGGAAGGCTCCCTGGCGCCCATCCAGGCTCTGTCCTCCCGGCTGGGAAAGAAAACCGTGGAGCTGCAAGGGGTCACCAAGTCCTTTGACGGAAAATGCGTACTGAAAAACTTCGATTTTCTGCTTCAGCGCACGGACCGGGTGGGCATCGTCGGCGGCAACGGCGCGGGAAAATCCACTCTATTAAACCTGATCGCGGGATACATCACCCCGGATTCCGGCACGGTGACCCTGGGTGAGACGGTAAAGCTGGGCTACTTCTCCCAGCACGCCCAGGAGATGAACCCGAATCTCACTGCCCTGCAATACGTCAAGGAATTCGGCGACCGGATTGAGACTCCGGAGGGCGTGCTCACCGCCTCCAAGCTCATGGAAAATTTCCTCTTCTCCGGCCCCATGCAGCACCGGCTTATCAGCCGACTTTCCGGCGGCGAGAAGCGGCGGCTGTTCCTGCTGGGGATTCTGGCCTCGGCCCCCAATGTGCTCCTGCTGGACGAGCCTACCAACGACCTGGACATTCCCACCATGACGGTGCTGGAAAATTATCTGCAAAGCTTCCCAGGAGCCATCATCGCCGTGTCCCACGACCGGTATTTCCTGGACAAGCTGTGCAATCGGATTTTCGCCGTGGAAAAGGGCGGGCAGGTGCGCCAGTACCCCGGAGGCTACACCGACTATCTTCAAAGTCTGGACATCCCCCGGGAAAAGAAGGTCAAGGCCGCCCCGGAGGCTCCCCGGCCGAAGTCCAAAAAGCTGAAATTCTCTTACAAGGAGCAGCGGGAATTTGAAACCATTGATGCTGACATTGCCGCCTTGGAGTCGAAAATTTCCGAAAACAAGCGGCAGCAGGATATCGATGGGGCGGATTACGAAAAGCTTCAGGCGCTCATGGCCGAGCAATCTCAGCTGGAAGCCCAGCTGGAAGCAAAAGAAGAACGCTGGATGTACCTGACCGATCTGGCGGAACGGATCGCAAAGGGCGAATACAGTGAAATATGAGAAAGGGTAATACTATGAAACTGCTGGTAATCAACCCCGGCTCCACCTCCACCAAGGTGAGCTATTTTGAGGACGAGAAAAACGTCTACACCGAGTCCATCTTCCACGATGCCCCGGAGCTGCTGAAGTATCCCACCACCAACGATCAGCTGCCCATGCGGATGCAGGTGATTGTGGATTTTCTGGCGCATCACGGTATGACCCCGGCGGACATGGACGTATTCGTAGGCCGGGGCGGCTGCGCCTATTCCCAGGCTTCCGGGGTCATGGAAATCGACGGGAAACTGGTAGAAGATACCGCCGCGGACAAGGGCGGCTCCGATCACCCGGCGAAGCTGGGCGTTATGCTGGCCTATGAACTGGGCAAGCGGTACGGCAAGCCCATGTATACCGTGAATCCCACCAATGTGGACGAGCTTTGCGACTACGCCCGGCTGACGGGCATTGCCGGGCTTTACCGCCGGGCTCAGACCCATGTGCTGAACCAGAAGGGCATTGCCGCCATCCACGCCAAAAAGCTGGGGCGGCGGTATGAGGATATGAATCTCATCGTCTGCCATGTGGACGGCGGCATTACCGTCACCGCTCACAAGTGCGGCAAAATGATCGACAGCACCGAAGGTGCCGGCGGCGACGGCCCCTTCACCCCCACCCGCCTGGGTTCTATCCCCATCATGGAGGTGCTCCAATATCTGGACGCAGGCCATACCACCTCCGAAATGCGGGCTATGCTCTCCCGCTCCGGCGGCTTTGTCAGCCACTTCGGCACCTCCGACGCGGACAAGGTTCACGCCCTGGTAGAATCCGGTGACCCCAAGGCCTGCACCGTCTGGGGCGCCATGATCTATCAGCTGTGCAAGTCCATCGGTGCCGCCGCCGCGGTGCTGGAGGGCAAGGTAGACGGGATTCTCCTCACCGGCGGGCTTATGCGCTTCCAGGATATTCTGGACGGCGTTCAGCAGCGGTGCGGCTGGATTGCCCCCATCTCCGTCTATCCCGGCGAATGCGAGCAGGAGGCCATGGCCGACGCGGTGCTGGAAGTGCTCCACGGAATCCGGCAGGCAAATCATTACACCGGCACTCCGGTGTTCCAGGGGTTCCCCTGGGAGAAATAAAAAGCGAAGCCGGGTCGTATGACCCGGCTTTTCCGCACAATATACCCTTACAAAATCCCGACCTGGGCAAGGCTCACCCAGATGAGCACCCCGCCGATCAGAAAGGACAAAAGGGACACCAGATGCCCCAGATACTGATTGATAAGGATGGCCACGAAGTTGAACAGCCCCACGCCGAAAATCATGGAGCCTACCAGTCCCAGCAGGAGCCAGCCGTTTTCTTCCTCCTCCCAGGTGACCCAGCCGAAGAGCAGCATGGGCATCATAAAGACCGCAATTCCGAAAACCACCAGAAAAACATAGCCCACCGGGTGCTTTTCCTTGAACCGGGCGTCGGAGGCCGCGCTAAAATAGGCAGAGGCTTCCTTCGGCGGCAGCCAGAGATTCTTCCTTTTGGACTTCTTTTTCTTTCCCATATCTACTTCTCCTGAACGGCTGAATGCGCCCCAATATTCTAATTCTACCACGGTTCTCCCCTTTCGTCCATTCTCATTTCCGCCAAGGTTTGGGGCTCATTCTTATGCACCATCCCATCTTGCAATTTCCCGGATCTTCGGCTATGATAAAGGCGCAAAAGGAGTGAGTCCCATGTACTAAGAAATCTCCCAAACCATAGAAAGCGAGGTTAATCACCGATGGAACCCACCTACGAAGAGAAATAGCCCTCGATGAACGCAGTGGTTAGGCAGATTCATCGGGGGTTATTTCTTGTCTTGACAGACCCGATGGGGTTTGCTACAATACCCGAAAATCTAGGAGGATAATACCATGATTCCCTACGAAAAGCTCTCCAAAAAGGAGAAACGGAAGCTGGATGCCGCAAAGCGGAATACCTGGGGCAGCCTGAACCCGGTGACCCGGAAGCCCGCCAGCAGCAAGGCCTACAACCGAAGCAAAGCCCGGAATTGGAAGCGTGAGATTCACGAAACCAATTCCGGACTTTCTTTTTTCCCGGCTCAGCAGGCCAGATAGATAAAATCGTAGGGATCCAGCCGAGCCTGCTCCAGAGCCACCACCCGCTCATCCGGCTCCATTTTTCGAAGCTGTGCCTCCTTCAGTCCGGCTCGGCGCAGCTGAAGCCGCTGCCGCCGTAGCTGCAAGGTCAGCATTTTTTCGGGATTCTCCTTTTTTCGCAAAAACCCTTTCATAGTCCGTCCCTTCCTTTCGTATCGGAATTGTAGCATGGATTCGGTACAATAAACCGGGTAGGAATGACCTTGGAAAGAAAAAATCAGGTTCCTCACGGAACCTGATTTTCACAGTGTCGCAGAACGTCCGCATCCCGTCTGGATGCTTTCGATGAAGCTGCTCATAGCAAGCCGAAAGATTCTGACGCACTTCCGGCGGTGCGGCCGGGGGATTCTTAAGGGGGCGGCTTTTCGGCAGCGCCCCTTAAGCCGGCTTCTTATCAATGTTCTTGCCGGGACAAGAACATTGCCTCCGGAGGAACCAGAGCCGTAAGTTTTCTGCAAAGTATGAAATGATTGGCCCTCATCCGTCACGGCTACGCCGTGCCACCTTCCCCCAAGGGAAGGCAGGGGATACGGATTGTGACCGGAGGGAATCCCTGGAAGGGGTCACGCCAGTGTGAGCTACTTTTCGCAATGAGATGCGTTTTATGTGAGCTGCACAGAGTTTGGGTAGCGACCTCATCCGCCCGACCGGCACCTTCCCCTCCCAGGGGAAGGCCTGGGCAATGACACGGTTGTTTGACAATCTCAGCAATATTCAGGCATTCCGGAACCGGGACAGGAAGTCCTTGGTCTCCTGCTTCTGGGGATTGCCGAAGATGTCGGCGGGCACGCCCTCCTCGCAGATGACGCCCTGGTTCATGTACACCACATGGTTGCTCACGTCCCGGGCAAAGGCCATCTCGTGGGTCACCACCAGCATGGTCATGCCCTCCTGGGCAAGGGAGCGCATAACGCTGAGCACCTCGCCCACCATTTCCGGATCCAGAGCGGAGGTAGGCTCGTCGAAGAGCAGCACCTCCGGATCCATGGCCAGCGCCCGGGCAATGGCCACCCGCTGCTTCTGGCCGCCGGAAATCTGCCGGGGCTTGGCGTTGATGTAGGGGGTCATGCCTACCTTCTCCAGATAGAGCATGGCGTGATCTTTCGCTTCCGCCCGCCCCCGCTTCAGAACCTGTACCTGACCCACAATGCAGTTTTCCAGTACGGTCATATTGTTGAACAGGTTGAAGGACTGGAACACCATGCCCACATGGGAGCGGTAGGAGGGGGCGTCAAAGCCCTTGGCTACCACGTTCTTGCCGTGGTAGAGAATTTCTCCGGAGGTGGGAGTCTCCAATAGGTTGATGCACCGAAGGAGCGTAGATTTGCCGGAACCGGAGGCACCGATGATGGAGGTCACGTCTCCCTTGTTCACGGTAAAGTCAATGTCCCGGAGCACCTCATGGGTGCCGAAGCTCTTGGACAGGTGGTTGACCTGCAAAATCAGTTCGTCCATATTAGCGTTCCCCCCTGTTTCTTCCGTGTGCCATATTCTGGTATTCCCTGCTCTGCTCGTCAAAGGGCGTACCCTTGTCCGGATGGTTGTAGGTTCCGGCGGTCATGGTCAGTGAATCCACCTGAACCAGCTCATAGTCGCTGTCACCGTCCATCTTCTTTTCCAGCCAGCGCAGCAGGAAGGATGCGGCCAGGGTCATGCACAGATAGCCTGCCATTTCCACGGTGGCAGAGGGGAAGTACAGGTAACTGGCGCCCACTGCCGCCCGGTGGGATGAGAAGAAGTCCGGGAAGCCGATGATGAACATGACGGAGGTATCCTTCACGTTGATGATGAAGTTATTGCCGATCTGGGGCATGATGTTCCGCAAAGCCTGGGGCAGAATCACATGGAGCATGGTCTGGACATGGTTCATGCCGATGGCCTTGGCGCCCTCGGTCTGACCCGGGTCAATGGAAATAATGCCGCCCCGGACGGACTCGGCCATGTAAGCGCCGGTGTTGATGGAAACAACCAGAATGGCCGCCACCCAGATGTTGGTGAACTTCATGGTATTGTTGGTGAAATAGGGCAGGCCGTAGTACAGGAACACGGCCTGGAGCACCATGGGGGTGCCCCGGAAAACCTCCACATATACCCGAACGATGATTCGGACGATTTTCAGCAGAACCCGCTTGGGCATGGGGTCCCGGTCGGAGCAGGGAATGGTGTTCAGAATGCCGCAGATAAAGCCGATGACGCAGCCGATGGCAGTGGCGACCAGCGCAAGCACCAGGGTGTTGCGCATACCGGTGAGATAAGGCCCGCCGTATTTCGACCACAGCTTTACGATATCGGCACCGAGTTGGGTGAATTTTTCCATGGTGCTTTCTCCTTACAATAATATATATAGGCGCTGGGCAAGGCGAGAGGTACGCTCCTCCCGCCTTGGCTGCTTTTCAAGTTCCTTAGTCTTCGCTCAGGGGCTGAACGGCAATGGCCTGCTCCATCAGAGCGTTCATGTCGTCGGGGGTCATGGTGCTCAGCACCGCGTCGATCTTGTCCTTGAGCAGGGTGTTGCCCTTCATGACAGACACGCCGATGTTCACGTTCTCAGCCCGAACCTCATCGGAGAACTGGAAGTCGCCGTCGGTGCCGGAGAAATCCAGAATCTTCATATCGGGATAGGCGGCCACGGCGCCCTGGGCGGTGGGCATATCGGTGCAGATAAAGTCAACGGTGTCGGTTTCCAGCGCCATCAGCATGGCGGGAGCGGTCTCAGCAGCGGTCTGGATGGCAGCATCCTTGATCTGGGGCAGGCACTGGTCATACCAGATGGTGGCGATCTGGGCGGTGCAGGAGCCGCCGGCCAGGTCGGCAATGGAAGTGGCATTTGCGAACTTGCCGTCAGCCTTGGTCACGCAGACGATGGTAGCATAGAAGTAGGGGCCGGCGAAGTCCACCTGCTCGGCACGCTCGGCAGTCATGGACTGACCGGCGATGACCGCGTCAAAGGTACCGCTCTGGACACCGGGCACCAGGGAGTCCCAATCGGACTGAATGACCTCCAGCTGCCAGCCGTTGGCCTCGGCAATTTTCTTGCCGATCATCACATCGTAGCCGTTGGCGTAGGAGCCGGGGACGTTGGCGATGGGCACGGCGCCGTTGGAGTCGTCGGTCTGGGTCCAGTTGTAGGGAGCGTAGGCGCACTCCATGGCGATGGTCAGCCCGCCATCCTCCAGGCCGGCGGGCACATCGGAACCGGCAGCGGTGGCGGCCGCAGGCGCCTCGGTGGCGGCAGGGGCAGCGGAGCCGCCGCAGGCGGCCAGGGACAGGGTCATGGTCAGAACCATGATGATGGACAGGAGCTTCTTCATTGTTGTCAACCTCTCATTTCTGAAATTCCGGCTTTCCCGGTAAAATAAAAAGGAACCGCTTTGGTAAGCGGTCCATGGAAATGCGGCATGACAACATAAAATTTCAGCCGAACAGCCAATGATAGCGCTTCACAAAGTTCTTGTGACAGTCCGGCAGATATTCTCTGACGACCCAGCGGGAACAACAGGGTGATTGTTTTCCGCTTCGGCGGTGAGCCCTTTCCCTGCCGACGGCTACCCTGCCTTGTCGGTAAGTACTGATGCGAACCGCGCCTCTATCTAAGCGATTCAATTTGGCCATATCCTAACACCGGATTTCCCCTCTGTCAAGTCCTAAAAAAAGAAAGTCAAAACTTTGTGCAATTTGACGGATTTTCTAAAAATTCGCCTCCTATAAACTGTGCTTTCCTGTCCCCTTTCCGCCGGTTTCCCTTGGGCACGAAAGAAGTTTCAGAAATTCTTCGATTTCGGCATTTTTTACACTAGCAAATCGCCTCTGCTTATTGTATAATAAAATTTAACAATTATGATATGCGGATCTTGGAAAGAATCCGACATTTCGACCAGATGTTCTGTCTTTCCGAGAGAATACTCTTAGGAAGGGAACGATTGTACCCCATGAAACAGAAGCTAGCGGAGCTCTTTGCCGCTGATCAAAAAATCAAGCAGGCTCGGCGTCCGGAGCGGTGGCAGCAGCTGAAGACGCTGACCTTCTTTGCCATTGCCGCCTTCCTGCTGATGAGTCTTGACAACGCTATCCAGCATTCCTATGGGATGCTGATCACCACCCTGGGCAGCGCCGGTATCCTGGGGCTGAATCTGTGCCAATGCTGGAAAGATCAGCACATTGAGGTTATGGAGGATACTTTCTTCGGTCTTCTTCTGCTGCTCTTTACCGGTTACATTCTTCTTGGCGGAAACAATGGCTTTGCCCTTTTGTGGGTAGTCTTTATCCCCTTTATGTTCATGACCATGATCGACCTGAAAAAGGGACTGACTCTGAGCATCTATTTCCTGCTGCTGCTGTTTCTCGCCTTCCACGGCCCCTTCCGGGGTCTTATACGCTTTCCCTATTCCGAGACCATGCGTTACCGTTTCCCTATGCTGTACCTCATCGACTGCGTCATGTCCTTTTACATCGTCCAGCGGCTGGTTTTTGACCGGTATCGCCTGATGGATGCCCAGGTGCAGCTGCGCAACGCCAGCTTTGTAGACGCTGCCACCGGCCTGCAAAACCGCTCCTCCTACACCCGCTTCGTGGAGGAGACCGACCCCAGCACCTTCATTCGCCTGTCCGTCATCTATATCGATGTGAACGGCCTGCATGAGCTGAATAACCGGCTGGGTCACGCCGCCGGTGACGAAATGCTCCGGTTTGTGGCGGAGGCCTGCGTCAAGCAGTTTCCCCAGGCTCATGTGTTCCGGCTGGGCGGCGACGAATTTCTGATTCTGTGCCCGGTGGGTACCAAGGAAGAGGTTCAGCGGTGGGTGGAGCAGCTGAATGCCACCGTGGAGGCGGCGGGCTACACCATCGCCTGCGGCGTGGAAAGCCGGATGGATCACTTTGACATTGAGGATATGGTCAGTATTGCCGATGCCAGGATGCTGGAAAATAAGGCCGACTACTACCGGGCCCGTGACCGCCGGAAGCGGTGAAGCGATCGTCTTTCAGGGGCTGCCAAAAGGCAGTCCCTGTTTTCTATAAATAAGGAATTCCCAGATTCTTCCGAGAACTATTGAATAACGCACTGGTGCGGGAGCACCACCCTTGATCAGCAAGGGGAGCCTCGGGCGGCCAGTGGCCGCCCATACCGATTCTATCGCTTGATCCTCCTCGTCAAAATACAGGCTTTCCCTCGCCTTTATCATTTAATTATTAAATGCACATGATAGATTCATAAAAACCAATTGACAGTTTCGGCAAACAGTGCTATATTGTGTGCCATCAGTATTCCACGGGCGCACAAGTGTTCGTGGATAAGAAAAAGGAGAGATTTGTATGAAAAAGATCCTTGCGGCGCTGCTTGCCGCTGTGATGGTGCTGTCCCTGGCAGCTTGCGGCGGCTCTGCTGCCCCTGCCGCCACCGAAGCGCCTGCCGCCGCTCCCGCTACGGACGCCGCCACTACGACTCCCGCCACGGAAGCTTCCGGTAAGGTTTACACCGTCGGTATCTGCCAGCTGGTCACCCATGACGCGCTGGACGCCGCCACCCAGGGCTTCCAGGACGCATTGGTTGCCAAGCTGGGCGCGGACAACGTGAAGTTTGACCTACAGAACGCTGCCGGCGATTCCAACACCTGCGCCACCATCGCCAACGGCTTTGTCGCCGAGGGCGTTGACCTGATTATGGCAAACGCCACCCCCGCCCTCCAGGCTGCCGTGGCTGCCACCGCCGACATTCCCGTTCTGGGCACCTCCGTCACCGAGTACGGCGTGGCACTGGGCATCCAGGACTTCAACGGCACCCCCGGCGGCAACGTTTCCGGCACCTCCGACCTGGCACCTCTGGAGGATCAGGCCAAGATGCTGAACACCTGGTTCCCCGATGCCAAGAATGTTGGTCTGCTGTACTGCTCCGCCGAGCCCAACTCCAAATACCAGGTGGACACCGTGGAGAAGTATCTGACCGAAATGGGCTACACCTGCAAGCAGTTCGCCTTCGTGGACTCCAACGATATGCCCGCCGTCGCCCAGGAGGCCTGCGACTTCTGCGATGTGCTGTACCTGCCCACCGATAACATGGTCGCCTCCTCCACCGAGGTCATCGACGGTATCTTCAGTGCCGCCGGCAAGCCCATCATCGCCGGTGAAGAGGGCATCTGCAAGGGATGCGGCGTAGCTACCCTGTCCATCAGCTACTACGACCTGGGCTACACCACCGGTGAGATGGCTGCCAAGATTCTGACCGGCGAGGCCGACGTTTCCACCATGCCCGTCGAGTACGCCCCCGCAACGCCCAAGTACAACGCGGAAATCTGCGCGGAACTGGGTCTGACCCCGCCCGATGGCTACGAGCCCATCGCCTAATTCCCTGAGCTTCAGGGGGTGTCGCTTACAAAAGCGGCACCCCCTCCTTTCCGTATCTGTACAAGTCCTTGGAAAAGGGGCTGAAAACCGGCCTTTTTGCCAAGGGTTCGTATGATACTGAACTCCAATTAAAATCTTAAAAAAAGATTTTAATTGCCTGAAGGGC
>OHNJ01000090.1_pt1 | contig 28816 bp, 27 predicted proteins | sample 1569611 | NCBI WGS metagenome assembly OHNJ01 (sample SAMEA3879607, study PRJEB24766) | human gut metagenome | biome: human-associated habitat; feature: feces | place: USA | collected 1985/1987
TATAGCCTTCCTGACTTCCGCTTATTTGCGTCACATCAACCTTTTCAAACGTGGTCGTGGTTGATTCTTCTTGGTACTTACGCTCAACCTTTACTGTTGCGATACTCGTATCATGCATGACGGCAGGATCAATAGTCTGGTTGCCCTCCTGCTCTCTTCTCTCTTCACCGTTAACAGTCAGGTTTATTGTTTCTTCCGTTGCGGCAGCGGTCTGATATATTCCCACGCTCTCAACAGGGAGAGTCACTTCAAACACATAGTTGCTGCCTTCAACTCGGCCTTCTATCGTTTCCGGTGCTGCACCTGCCCTTGTCTGAGTTTGCTGAACCGCAAAGCCGCGCACCTTGTCCTTATTCCAACCCTCGGGTATGGGGAAGGAGACGGTGACCTTGCCGCTTGTAATGGCAGCACCATTTCCATCGGTCAGCGCGATTGTATAAGCAAGCACCTTGTTTTCCGCCGCTTCGGGTATAGCCGGGGCGGTGGTCTCAGTGACGGTTATTCCTTTCAGCTCTTTTGCCGTTACCGCAACGCCCGTTGCTCCATCCGTAACGGTAATATCGGCGCTTTCGGGTTTGGGCAGGGTTGCGCCAAACGCCGCTATTGTATCCGCTGTATTGCTTATTACATTGGCATCCGTATCTGCTCCGGGATAATCGCACCAAATCAGGAACATTGCTCCGGCGGGGTTATTCACGGTTCCGCCCTGGAACTGCTTGTAATCAAACCCTTTTGCCTTTTCGGGAGAGCATTGCCAATCCGATTTGCCAAGCACCCAGTAATAATTGCCGTGCGCGTTTATCACCTTAAAGCCTTTATTGACAATACCCGATACCGGCATCGGACTATAGCCACTCCAGCCGTTCGACCAATAGCATATCAGTATGTCCGTATCGAACGTGCCGCTGCTTGTATTGTTGGCAAAGTAAATGCCGTCGTTAAACGCCATCGGTATCATTCCGGCTTTTTTTACCATTGCGGCAACCTGGTTCACATACTGCACATAATAGCTGTATTGATTGTTTTGTTGTAGATTGCCGAAGCCCATGCCGCCGTTTTGGAATTTATCATTGGCGTATTCATCCGCGCCAATGTTGAACAGCTTGCAGCCTTTGCCCGCAAAGTAAGTTATGTACTTCTGCAACAATGCCTGCGTAAACTCCACGGCGGTGGCATTGGTAACGTCAATCGTCCTCGCCGAGCCGCTGTAGCTGCAAGTCGTTCCCGTAAGCGTAGTAGCCGCGTGCAGTATGGCGTCCATATGCCCCGGCGTATTTACGCACGGAATCACGCCCATGCCCTTTCCATTGGCATAAGCGATTATTGTATCCATGTCGCTCTGGGTCAGCTCGTCAACGGCAAAGTTGTGATATGCTTCATTCCCCTCATGAATGGCAGCGCTTACCTGCTCTGAGGTATATGTATTGCCATTCACGGTAAGCGACATATCGTTTAGCAGGAAACGCATACCGTCGTTGCCTACCGCAAGCTGCAAATAGTTGAAGCCTGCGGCGGATGCATTGTCTATCAATTGTTTAATGTTGACAACACTGAAATACTTTCTGCCGTTGTCGATAAACATTATTCTGTAGAATCCATCGTAGAATCCGTCACTTGGGTGGGTGATCTGCGTAGAACTGGGATTAAGCCACTTATCGTCCAATACTACGCCGTTCTCACCTGCTGCGTACAGGTCCGCTACCATAATCCCCTCATCCGTGGGCTCGGCAGTGGGCTCGCCCTGCGTGGGCTCTACCGTGGTCGCGGGGTTCTCGGGCGTAGGCTCGGGAACTTCGGTGACTTCGGGAGTCTCCGTCTCGGTCGGCGCGGTGGGTTCAGCCGATTCCGTCGGTTGTACTGCTTCCGTAGGCGCGGGCGTAGAATCCGCATTGCCTTCCCCCTCCGCCAGCACTGACGCGGGCAGCAGACCTGCCACCATTATCAGCGCAAGCAGCACGGAAAACAGCTTCTTGAACACTTGATTTCTCATATGTTTCCTTCCTCCTAAAAAATGTCGGTCCGTACCGCATAATTTTAGTATTACACGGAATATATTGTATTCCTTAACGAAAGAAAAAGCAAGAGCGGAAACGAAAAACGGTGAATTTTTTGTTAAAAAAGAGCCGCCCGCGTACGGGAGACTCTTTGCATATAAAAAACAGCTTTACGCGGGCAGCGAAACGGTTACTGTCGTGCCGCCGTTCGGGACGGATTCAAGCCTTATGCTGCCGTGGTGATACATTACCGCATGCTTGACTATGGATAGGCCAAGCCCCGTGCCGCCGCTCTCCTTGGAGTGGGACTTATCCGCGCGGTAGAACCGTTCAAACACGCGGGCCTGATGCTCTTCGGGTATGCCTATGCCCGTATCCGCAACGGTAACGGTTGCAAGGCCGCCCTTTTCGCCCACGGTTATGCTTACGCTGCCGCCCGCGCGGTTGTACTTAACGGCGTTGTCGCACAGGTTGTAAATAATTTCATATAATAGCCGCCTTACGCCGGTTATGCAGACGCTTTCACCCCGTACCTCAACGCCTATGTGCCTTTCCTCCGCCTCCGTACGCAGGTCGTTTGCAGCCTCCGCCGCAACCGCCTTCAGGTCAACGCGCTCCGTAGGCATATCACAGCCTTCGTCCAGCCGCGAAAGCCTTATTATGTCGCCTATCAGCGTAACCAGCCGCTGCGCCTCCTGCCTTATGTGGCCCACAAAGCGGGGCATATCCTCCGCCTTCACCATGCCGTTTTCTATCAGCTCCGCGCTGCCTATAATGCCCTGTAACGGTGTTTTCAGTTCGTGCGAAACGTTTGCCGTGAACTCGCGGCGCATGGCGTCCGCATTCTGCTTTTCGGTTATGTCAAAGCTGAGTATCACCGCGCCTATGGTCTTTCCGTCGGATTCTATGCGGCTCACGTCAAGCTGATATACCTTGCCGCCGCGGTCGATGGTCGTCTCGCCGTGGCCGCCGTCGTATGCGGCACGTATGGCCTCGCTCAGCTTGGGGTTCCTGTCCACCGTAATAAAATCATGGCCCGCGCAGTTTTCTTCCGCGTTGAATAGCTGCCTTGCCGCAGGGTTCATGCTTATTATGCTCCCCTTTTCATCCAGCAGCACAAGCCCTTCGTTCATGCTGCGGGTTATGGCGTTGAACTCGTCCTTCTTCTTGTCCAGCGCGCGCATCTGCGCGTCTATCTGCGTATGCTGGCGGTTTATGCGGCTCAGCAGCGGGGCTATCTCCTCGTATGCGTCGTTGTCCAGCGGATGTTCAAGGTCCAGCGCGTTCAGCGGCGCAACTATTCTCTGCGCCAGCCTGTTCGCCATAACTATCGCCAGTACAAGCGCCGCCAGCACTATTATTACCACAGGCCTCAGCATGCCCAGTGCCAGCGTTGCAATGGTAGCCCGGCTTACGGATATTCTTATTACGCTGCCGTCGTCAAGCCGCTTTGCGTAGTACATCGTCTTTTGCATAAGCGTTGCCGAATAGCGCGTGCTTTGCCCTTCTCCGGCTTCAAGCGCCTGCCGCACCTCCTCGCGCGCGGCGTGGTTGTCCAGCGTGCTTTTGTCGCTTCCGCTGTCGTATTTCACCGTGCCGTCGGGCGCTATCCATGTCAGCCTGTATCTTTCGCTGTTCACGCGGGCAAGGTATTCCTCCCCGCCCTGCTCAACGCCCGCCGCCGCAAGGCTCAGCTGATCCTTCAGCTCGCTTTCCTGCAGGCTTGCAAAGTATTCGTATAAGCAGTCCATTATTATCAGCAGGCTTGCAAGCAGTATTATGCCCGCAACAAGCATTATAGCCCTGAATATTCTTTTCGTCATTGCCCTTCCTCCATCCGGTAGCCAACGTTTCTTACGGTTTTGATGCTTTCGCCGCATTTGCCTAACTTTTGGCGCAGCGTGCGTATGTGCATATCTATGGTGCGCGTTTCGCCCATGTAGTCCGTTCCCCAAATAAGCTCCATAAGCTGCTCCCTTGTGAACGCCGTGCCCATATGGGAAAGGAACAGCTTCAGCAGCTCATATTCCTTGTATGTCAGCGTTATTCGCTCCCCGTCTGCGCTCACGGTATGCTCAAGTGTGTTCATGCTTATGCCGCAGGCGTTGAGCGTGCTTTTTTCATCCTCCGCGCCGCATCGCCTAAGCACGGCCTTCACGCAGGATATAAGCTCCATCACGCCGAAGGGCTTGGTCAGATAATAATCCGCGCCAAGGTCAAGCCCTTGTATCCTGTCGTATTCGCTGCCCTTGGCCGTGGCCATGACTATGGGTATCTGCTTCAGTGCGGCGTTCGCACGGATGCGCCTGAGCAGCTCTATTCCGTCAATGCCGGGCAGCATAACGTCCAGCACTATAAGCTGCGGCTTTTCCTTTTCGCCCGTTATGGCGGAATAAAAGCTGCTGCCGTCCTCAAAGCCTCTCGCCTCGAAGCCCGCTGAGCTCAGCGCGTATACCTCTATGTCCCGAATGCTTGCGTCATCCTCCACGCACCATATCATGCTGTTTAGTCCTCCTTATGCACTCCCGTTACGGAGAATATGACCCATTCGGCAATGTTCACCGCATGGTCGGCAATGCGCTCAAAATACTTGGCTATCATCAATAGGTCCAGCGCATATTCGCCGTCCGTCGGGTCGGCCGCTATTCTTTCGATAAGCTGACGCTTCACCCTGTCGAAATATGCGTCAACAACATCGTCCGCGGCAATCACATCCTCCGCCATTATTGTATCATGTTTTACATATGCGTCCACACTATCCGTGACCATTTTTATTGCCGCGTTCGCCATTTCCCGCATAAGCTGCTCATTGGCGGCGCTCCTGTCGCTAAGATAGGTTATTATCTCCGCAATATCCTCAGCCTGGTCGCCTATGCGCTCCATATCGGTTATCATCTTAAGCGCGGCGGATATCTGCCTTAAATCGCGCGCCACGGGCTGCTGCTGGAGCAAAAGCTTCAGGCACATGGATTCTATGCTGCGCTCCTTCTGGTCTATCGCCACGTCAAGCCCGGCAACCTTTTTCGCAAGCGCCTTGTCGCCTTCCATAAGCGCCTTCAGCGCCATGCTTATGGATTCTTCGCACATTGCGCCCATCTCTATCAGTTCCCTGTTCAGCTCCGCAAGCTGATTGTCAAACCGGCTTCTCATTATCCGAACCTCCCTGTAATGTAATCCTCTGTGCGCTTATCCGTGGGCTGGGAGAACATCTCCTCCGTCTTGCCGTATTCAACAAGCTCGCCCAGCAGGAAAAACGCCGTGTTGTCCGATATCCTTACGGCCTGCTGCATATTGTGTGTAACAATGACTATGGTGTATTGCTCCTTAAGCTGCATGGCCAGTTCTTCTATTTTTGATGTTGATATGGGGTCCAGCGCGCTTGTGGGCTCGTCCATCAGCAGCACGTCCGGCTCCACCGCCAGCGCACGCGCTATGCAAAGGCGCTGCTGCTGCCCGCCGGAAAGACCAAGCGCATTCTTTCTCAACCTGTCCTTTACCTCGTCCCATATTGCCGCGCCGCGCAGGGACTTTTCAACAATGTCGTCCAGCTTGGCCCTGTTCCTTATGCCGTGGGTGCGCGGGCCGTAGGCAATGTTATCATATATGCTCATGGGGAACGGATTCGGCTTCTGGAACACCATGCCTATCTGCCGCCTCAGCTCGCTCACGTCCACGCCCGGCGCAAATATGTCCTCCCCCTTGTATTCAACGCTGCCCGTTATCTTAACGTCCGGTATCAAATCGTTCATGCGGTCCAGCGTTTTAAGGAACGTGGACTTGCCGCAGCCGGACGGGCCTATAAGCGCCGTTATGCTGTTTTTAGGTATATCTATGTTTATATTTTTCAGCGCCTGATGGTTGCCGTACCACAGGCAAAGCTCTTTCACGCTCAAAATGCTCTTTTCATTGGCTTCCATATTCTCTCTCCCTTCCATGCGCTTAGTCTATATCTGCCTTTTCTTCTTAAAGCTTCTTGCAACCGCTTCCGCGCTCAGGTTTATTATCAGCGTCAGCAGCATAAGTATTGCCGCTATCGCAAACGCAACGCCGAATTCGCCGCGTTCCTTTGCGTATATATACAGCGCAACGGTAAGCGTCGCGCCGGAGCTTTTAAGCCCCATGAAGAAGCCGTTCACAACGTGCGCTATGCCCGCCGTGAAAAGCAGCGCGGCCGATTCGCCGAGTATTCGGCCGACAGACAGTATGCAGCCGGTTATAACGCCGTCTACGCAGCCCGGCAGCACCACCGTGCGTATTACGCGCCACTTGCCCGCGCCAAGGCCGAACGCGCCTTCACGGTAGCTCTGCGGCACGGTTTTAAGGCTTTCCTGCGTTGTGCGCATTACCGTAGGCAGGTTCATTATAACAAGCGTGAGCGCGCCCGCCATAAGCGAGGTTTGCATCTTCAAAAATTCACAGAAGAACAGCATGCCCACAAGGCCGTATATAATGCTCGGTATGCCGGAAAGCGTTTCCGCAGCGTATTCTATAACGCGTACAAGCCTTTTGTTCGATGCATATTCGCTAAGATATACTGCCGCGCATACGCCAAGCGGAAGTACAATTATTATGGTTGCTATCACAACATAAATGCTGTTCAGTATATCAGGCCAAATGCCTATCGTGTCGTTCAGTATGCTTGGCGCCATGGTCAAAAACTTCCATGTTATGTTCGGTATGCCCCGGTAAAGCACATACCCTATCAAAAACAGCACCAGCGCGCCCATCGCGGCTGTGGACGCATACATCAGCGCCTTCATGCCGTATATATATGCCCTGCGGCCAAACGAAAGCTTCTTGTTCATTTATTTACGCCTCCTTGTCCCGCTTCAGGAAGAAATTGAGCGCCGCGTTTATAAGCATTATGAACACGAACAGCACCAACGCTATGGAGAACAGCGCCTGCCGCTGAAGTCCGCCGGAATAGGACATTTCGCTTGCAACGGCCGTGGTAAGGAACCTTACGCTTTCAAAAAGCCCGGGCATGTTCGCCGCGTTGCCGGAAACCATCATAACCGCCATCGCCTCGCCTATCGCGCGGCCAACGCCCAGCACCACCGCCGCGGCAATGCCGCTGCGCGCCGCGGGGACGGATACCTTGAAATATGTTTCCACTTCCGTCGCGCCAAGGGCAAGCGATGCATCCTCGTATTCCTTCGGCACGGCCTCAAGCGCCGTTACGGACACCTTTATTATTGAAGGCAGTATCATTATTGCCAGCACTATTATCGCCGCCAGCAGGCTTGCGCCGTCCGGCACGTTAAACAGCTTCCTTATCCCCGGCACAAGCACCAGCATGCCCACAAGGCCGTATACAGCGCTTGGTATGCCCGCAAGCAGGCTGACTGCCGACTGCATTACAGCCTTCAGCTTCTTCGGCGCAAGCTTTGCAATATACACGCTTGCCATAAAGCCTACCGGCACGCCCAGCACTATTGCGCCGCATGTGCCGTATACGCTGGTCAGTATAAACGGCAGTATGCCGAAGGAAGGCTCGGTGGTCTTTGCCGTGGATGCCCACACCTTGCCGAACAGGAACGGCATAAGGCCTATTTCTTTTATTGCGGGCAGGCCGGATATTATAAGATAGATGGTTATAAGCAGCACGCAGCCCACGGTTATAAGTCCCGCCACAAGGAATATTCCGTGCACAATGGCTTCTATCGGCTTTGCTGTATGCTTCTTATTCTGCTTCATGCCTGCTCCTTTCTTATTAACGTGGCTGTCGGACGGCCCTTCGGCCGCCCGATCATTAAGGTTTGTATTGTTCACGCTCAGTTCGCGGCAACCGCACCGGCCTTGGCGATTATGTCCGCCGCATCGGCGCTGGTGGCGTAGTCGAAGAACTTCTGCGCGGTTTCGCTGAGCGCCGCACCGTCCTTAGTTACCAGCACGAACGGGCGCTGTACAACGTAGCTGCCGTCCTTAACGGTGTCCTCGGTGGGGGCCACTCCGCCAACGGTCAGGGCCTTAACGCTGTCCTTCAGAGAGGCAAGGGAAGCATAGCCGATGGCGTTGGGGTTCTGGGATACGGTGGTTATAACGTCGCCGGTGGAGGTCAGCTCCTGGCGATATTGGCACTTGTCGGCAGTGCCGGTGATGGATTCAAAGCCGTCCCTTGTGCCGCTGCCCGCCTCGCGGCCTATGAGCACCACTTCCGCATCGCTGCCGCCAGCATCCTTCCAGTTGGTGATTTCGCCGGTGTAAAGCTTGGCAATGGTTTCAAGGTCAAGATTGTTTACAGGGTTTTCCGGGTTTACTATTATGGCAATGCCGTCATATGCAAGCACGGTCTCCTTCAGCCCTTCGGCCTTCTCGTCGTCCTTCAGGCTTCTGCTGGAAAGGCCGATGTCGCAGCGGCCTTCAAGCACGGCCTTTATGCCGGAGCCCGAGCCGGTTGGATTGTAAGTGAACGTTGTGCCCTGGTTGTTCGCCATGAACGATTCGCCAAGCGCGCCTATCACCTTTTCCATGGACGTTGAGCCGTCCGTTGAAACGCTGCCGCCCGCGCTGCCGTTATCGGATGCGCAGCCCGCAAACATAGCCGCCGCAGTTATCGCGGCAAGTACGATCATCATAATCTTCTTCATAGTCCTTATCTCCTTTCGGTTCCCTCTAATCATTTTTGTTTATGCTTAAATAATACCCATTCCGTGTAAAATCAAAAAGAAATGTTATGTAAAATCAATGTCAAATCGCACGGCCTTGACAAGATGCTGTCAATGTGTGTATAATGTAAGCAACACTCGTTGCGCAAACTATGTTACTCAAAAAAAGGAGGCTGCCTGAATGGAGGCGCTTAGCGTAAAAGGATTATGCAAGGAATACCCGTCCTTCAGCCTGAAGGATATTTCCTTTTCGGTTGAACAGGGCACTATAATGGGCTTTATCGGCCGCAACGGCGCAGGAAAAACCACCACGCTCAAATCAATACTCAATTTGGTGCATCCAAGCCGCGGAGAGATACGCTTTTTCGGCATGGAGCTTAAAAAGAACGAGCTGGAGATAAAAAAGCAAATAGGCTTCATTTCCGGCGGCGTAGATTACTATGTAAAAAAGAAAATCAAGACTATAACCAACGTTACGCGCCGCTTTTACGATGATTGGGACGAGCAAGCGTACCGCCGCTATATGGCGCAGTTTGAGCTGGACGAAAGCAAAACTCCGGATCAGCTTTCCGCCGGCATGAAGGTGAAATATGCGCTCACGCTTGCACTGAGCCACAGGGCGAAGCTGCTTATACTGGATGAACCCACAAGCGGGCTCGATCCCGTATCGCGCGACGATCTGCTGGATGTCTTTCTTTCGCTTCAGCGCGAAGGCGTAAGCATACTTTTCTCCACGCATATAACAAGCGATCTTGACCGCTGCGCGGATTCAATAACATATATACGCCGCGGCGAGATTGCCACGAGTATGCCGTTAGAGCAGTTCCTTGGGCAATATATGGCCGCGGAAATAGACGCCGATGCCATCCCCGCCGATATAAGCGCGCTGCTCATAGGCGCCAAGCCCGCCAAGCGCGGCTATACCGCCATAGTGAACAAGCGGGACGCAGCCAAGCTGCCCGCATTTGTGCGCCTTACCCCGGCCGATCTTGAAACGGCCATGATACATCTTGAAAAGGAGTGAAAGCCATGCTGTCAAAGCTGTTGTATAAGGAATTTAAGCTTGCCCTGCATCCGGCGGCGGTGCTTTTTCTGCTGCTGAGTTCAATGATGCTTATTCCAAATTATCCCATGTATGTGCTGTTTTTCTATAACATGCTGGGCATATTCTTCATCTGCCTCAGCGGGCGCGAAAATCACGACTTTGCATATTCCCTCTCCCTGCCCATAAGGAAGCGGGACGCCGTGCGCGCGCGCATTGTGTTCGCCGTTATATTGCAGCTTGCGCAGTGCGTATTGGCGGTTGGCTTCATGTTCGCCCGCCGCGCGCTGGGCCTTGGCGCAAATGAAGCCGGAATGGATCCGAACGTTGCTTTTTTCGGGCTAAGCTTCGTAATGCTCGCCGTCTTTAACTATGTTTTCTTCACCGGCTATTTTTCGCGGCCTGATAAGGTCGGCCGTGTATTCGCCCGCGCAAGCATAGTAACGTTTGTGTACATTGGCATTGCGGAGGCCTGTACGTTTGCCGTTCCGTTCTTCCGCGATGTGCTCGATACGCCCGATCCCGAAAACATGGGAACGAAGTGCATCATACTTGCCATAGGCGCGGTGATATACGGGCTTACATCATATGTAGTGTATCGCATATCCGCGAAGAAATTCGAAGCGCTTGATATGTAAAATTAAATCTTCATACAGAAAAGAGACAGCCGCATGACTGTCTCTTTTTATGTTTAATTATGCGTTTCAGGCTTTGAGCGCTGCTTCGATGGTGTCTATCAATTCCTTGGCGGCAAGCGTTGGCGGCATTTCCCCGCTCATTACCTGCCCGCTCAGTTCGTCCATGCATTTCTGCACGCGCGGATTTGAATAGATCATTGTGCGGATATAATCATCCGTCATGCTCTTTACCCATTCCATGGTCTGCGATCCGCGGCGGGATTCAAGCACGCCCGTGCGGCGCGTTTGCTTAATAAAGCCGAGTATAACGTTCCATATGCCCTCTACGCCTTCGCCCGTTATGGCGGAGCATGTGTATGCTCCGGTGGTCCAGCCTTCGGTCGCAGGGCGCAGATATCTTAGCACCTGCTCATATTCGGCCCTGGCGGCCTGTGCGCGGGTTTTATTGTCCCCGTCGGCCTTATTGACCAAAATAGCATCCGCCGTTTCTATAACGCCTTTCTTTATGCCCTGAAGGTCGTCCCCCGCGCCGGCAATGGTTATAACAAGGAAAAAGTCCACCATTGCGCGCACTGAGGTTTCGTTCTGGCCCACGCCCACGGTTTCAACAAGAATGGTATCGAATCCGGCCGCTTCGCAAAGGAGCATGGTTTCGCGGCTTTTGCGCGTTACCCCGCCCAATGTTCCGCCGGAAGGAGACGGGCGTATGAACGCTTCGTTCCTTCTTGAAAGGCGTTCCATGCGCGTTTTGTCGCCCAGTATGCTGCCGCGTGAGATGCTGCTTGTCGGGTCCACGGCAAGCACAGCAACCTTCCTCCCCTTATCGCAAAGCATATTGCCGAAGCACTCTATAAACGTGCTTTTACCGGCCCCGGGCACGCCCGTTATGCCAACGCGTACGCTGTTACCGGTATAGGGCAAAATGCGACGGATTATTTCCTGTCCCAATGCGAAATGCTTTTCGGAATTGCTTTCCACAATGGTTATGGCCTGCGCCAGAATGCGGCGGTTGCCGCTGAGCACGCCCTGAACATACTCCTCCACGCTCATCTGTTTACGCGAAAAGGGGCGGGGCGCAGTTTCCTGCACTCCGCTGCCTTCTATCCCCGGCATAACGCTGGAAGCGAATTCGCTCCCCGCACCGTCCGGAGTCCATTCGGGTTTATAGTTTTCCTTGTTCTCTGCCATTTTTATTTGGTGTAGCCAAGGCGCTCGTTAAGCTTATTGAGCATTTCTTCCGCGGCCTCGGGTATGCGGGTGCCGGGCCCGAATATGCAAGCCGCGCCGGCCTTATACAGGAAATCGTAATCCTGCGGCGGGATAACGCCGCCCGCTATTACCATTATGTCCTCGCGGCCAAGCTTCTTCAGCTCTTCCATCAGCTGCGGCAGCAGCGTCTTGTGTCCGGCGGCAAGGGAACTCATGCCAACGATATGCACGTCGTTATCCACGGCGTCGCGCGCGGTCTCGGCAGGGGTCTGGAACAGGGGACCTACGTCCACGTCAAAGCCCATGTCCGCATAAGCGGTGGCGACTACCTTGGCGCCGCGGTCGTGACCATCCTGGCCCATCTTGGCGACCATTATGCGAGGACGGCGGCCTTCGCGCTTTTCAAATTCATCTGTCATCTTCCTTACGCGCTCTATCGCGGCGGTATCGGAAGATTCCTTGGAATATACGCCGGAAATGGAGCGTATAACGGCCTTATGGCGGCCGCAGACCTTTTCTACTGCCATAGATATCTCTCCCAGGCTTGCGCGCGCTCGGGCGGCCTCAACGGCCAGCTCAAGCAGGTTGCCTTCGCCCGTTTCAACGGACTTGGTGATCGCGTCAAGGCACTGCTGAACCTTTTCATTGTCGCGATTGGCGCGCAGCTTATTCAGCCTTGCTATCTGCGCCTCACGCACGGCGGTGTTGTCAACTTCAAGAATGTCTATTGCATCCTCGTGCTCAAGCTGCATATAGTTCAGGCCGACTATATTCTCGCGGCCGGAGTCTATGCGGGCCTGACGGCGCGCGGCAGCTTCTTCTATTCTCATCTTGGGCAGGCCGGTTTCTATTGCCTTTGCCATGCCGCCCAGCTTTTCAACCTCCTGTATATGACCCCATGCACGCTTTATCAGCTCATCGGTCAGGGCTTCAACATAATATGAACCGCCCCACGGGTCAACAACCTTGCAAACGCGGGTTTCATCCTGAATATAAAGCTGGGTATTTCTTGCTATGCGCGCGGAGAAGTCCGTGGGCAGGGCAATGGCTTCGTCAAGGGCGTTGGTATGCAGGCTCTGCGTATGGCCAAGCGCGGCAGCCATGGCTTCCATGCAGGTACGGCCAACGTTGTTGAACGGATCCTGCGCGGTAAGGCTCCAGCCGGAGGTCTGGCAATGCGTCCTCAACGCCATGGACTTATCAAGCTTCGGCCCGAATTCCTTTATTATCTTGGCCCACAGCATGCGGCCCGCGCGCATTTTGGCAACCTCCATAAAGTAATTCTTGCCCATGCCCCAGAAGAAGGACAGGCGGGGCGCGAACGCGTCTATATTCAGTCCGGCGGCGATACCGGTGCGGATGTATTCAAGGCCGTCCGCAAGGGTGTAACCAAGCTCTATATCCGCCGTTGCGCCGGCCTCCTGAATATGGTAGCCGGAGATGGAGATGGAGTTGAACTTTGGCATATACTTCGCAGTGTAAGCAAAAATATCGCCTATTATGCGCATGGAGGTCTTGGGAGGATAGATGTAAGTATTCCTCACCATGAACTCCTTGAGTATGTCGTTCTGTATGGTACCGGCCAGCTTGGACTTATCAACGCCCTGCTCCTCGGCAGCCAGAATGTAGAACGCCATTATGGGCAGCACCGCGCCGTTCATGGTCATTGAAACGGACATCTGGTCAAGCGGAATGCCCTTGAACAGTATTTCCATATCCAGTATGGAATCAACGGCAACGCCGGCCTTACCAACGTCGCCAACCACCCTGGGATGATCGGAATCGTAGCCGCGGTGGGTAGCAAGGTCAAACGCTATTGAAAGGCCCTTCTGACCGGCGGCAAGGTTGCGCCTATAAAACGCATTGGATTCTTCCGCGGTGGAGAAACCGGCATACTGGCGAACGGTCCACGGGCGGGTGACGTACATTGTGGGGTACGGCCCGCGGAGGAAAGGCGGTAGACCGGCGGTGTAACCGGTGTGTACGGCATCCTTAATGTCCGCACGGGTATAGTTGGGCTGAACGTCTATCTGCTCCATGGTATGGGTGACCAGTTCTTCAACGCTCATGCCGGTTTCGGCCTTAACGCGCGCGGCCCACTGCTCCTTGGTTTCCTTTTCAAGACAGGGAGCGGTAAAATCTACTTTCGAAAAATCGGGTCTTGTGCTCATATCAGCCTATCCCCCTCTCGGACTGTATCTTTTTAAGTATCTCAAGGCAGTTTGCTTTAACGTGAATGTATTCATCCACGCCCGCCTCGTCATAGCTGGGCTTGAACTCGGCCGCAGGCGCGCCCGCAAGCATAACCAGCATATTCGGCGCCTTTTCCTTTATGCCCTTTGCAATGGCTGGAACAAGCTCCGGATAAGTATCATCGGTGGAGCAGATAACGGCCACGTCCGCGCCGCTTTCCACCGCCGCCTTAACGGCGCAGTTGGGGCATTCAAAGCCATCGTTGCCAATAACGTTTATGCCGCCCACCTCAAGGAACCCGCGCGAGAAATCCGCCCTGGCCTTATGCTGGGGTATCGGCCCCATGTTCACAAGGAACGCGCTCAGGCGCTTGCCGGTCTTTTCCGCCGCATCGTCGGTAGCCTTGCGCAGCGCTTCAAACTGCTCCGTCCAGCGGTGCTGTTCGATGGGTTCAACGTGCATGGCCATGCTGCCGCCGCAGCAGGGCTGTCCCGCGGGCTTTGCAGCCCTTTCAAGCGGCTTTTCGGTCATGTTGGCATACATATTGGTGCCCACGGCCCTGTCCGCACGGGTAGCCAGCTTCTTAAAGCGCTCGTTGAGCACCTTTTTAACTTCGGCCTGTATTTCGCCCTTTTCAAGCATGGCATACATGCCGCCGTTAGCCTCTATTTCCTTAAATTTATCGGATATCGCCTTTATCAGCTCTCCGGTAAGGGTTTCAACATACCAGCTTCCGCCTGCGGGATCCACAGGATGCAGCAGGTCGAATTCCTCGCGCAGCATAAGCTGCAGATTGCGCGCTATCCTCTTGCTGGTTTCGTCGCTTTCGCCGATGGCTTCATCAAGCGGGGAAACGCTCATGGCGTTTATTCCGCCAACAACGCCGGAGAAAGCTTCCGTGGTGGTGCGCAGAATATTTACATAGGGATCAAACACCGTTTTGGTGAACGCGGAAGTGCGGGCGTAAACGTCCGCCTTGGCGGCCTCGTCACCCGCGCCGTATGCGCGCGCCATGCGCGCGTACACAACGCGCATCGCCCTAAGCTTGGCTATTTCCATGAAGAAGTTGGAACCGAGGGACACGGAAAGGCGAATGCTCTTAGCAGCATCGTCCGCACTTATGCCGCGCTCCATCATGGCGGCGATATAATCGCTGGCGGTGGCTATAACATAAGCCGCTTCCTGCACGGCAGTAGCGCCGCCGTTGGCGTATACGTTGCCGTCCGCTATAACGGTGCGCAGCTTGGGTGCATTCTCCTTGGCGAACTTTACGGATTCCGCCATGTCGTCATACGCCTTTTCAAGCGTTTTGCCTATGCCGCCGCGCAGCGCTATCATGCCGATGGGGTCCGCGCCGAAGCAGCCTTCCGCCTTATCAAAGTCCTTAACGGCGGCCTTGGCAAGCTTCAGCTTGCTTATAGCGGAGCCGCCTGCGGTTACGTGCAGTCCGGCCGCGGGCAGCACAACGCCTTCAAACAGCTTCGCCATGTCCGCTTCGTTTTCTACCTTTACGCCGCCGCACAGCTTAACGTTAACGGCGGTAGCGCCGCGGTCAAGCTCATGCAGTATCTGCTTATTGGCCTGCGCCGGATCAACGGCGTTCACTTCCTGTGCTATCGCCCATGGGTGATCCATATAGCCCGCGGGGTCGGTGCCGCGCAGATAGTCGCCCTCGCCGGGGCGTTCGGGGTTGGCGGAATAGTCCGCATCGGTATATATGGGCTTAAGGGTTATGCCCTCATATGTTTTGGTGAGCAGCTTTTTATCAAAATCCGCACCCTTGAGCGATTCTATCGCCGCGGCCTTCCATTCGTAATAGGTAGGCACGGGGAATTCGTCAAGAGACGGCCTGGTGAACTGGTTTTCTTCGTTTGCCATTGTGTAAATATCCTCCTTGGCTTAAACGGGGAAATTGCCATGCTTCTTTTCGGGACGGGTTTCCTTTTTGCTTTCAAGCATGGCAAGGGCGCTGGCTATATGCACGCGGGTAAGCGCGGGCTCTATAACGTCGTCCACAAAGCCGCGGGACGCCGCCTGATAAGGATTGGCAAAGTTCTTGCGGTATTCCTCTATCATCTGCTTGCGGGTCTCCTGCGGGTTCTCGCTGGCCTCTATCTCCTTGCGGTAAACTATGTTGGCCGCGCCGTCCGGACCCATAACGGCTATTTCCGCCGTGGGCCATGCGAACACCATGTCCGCGCCAAGGTCCTTGGAGCACATTGCAAGATATGCTCCGCCGTAGGCCTTGCGGGTAACAACGGTTATCTTGGGGCAGGTAGCCTCGGAATAGGCATAGAGCATCTTCGCGCCGTGGCGAATTATTCCGCCGTATTCCTGGTTCACGCCGGGCAGGAAGCCGGGAACGTCAACAAAGGTGATGAGCGGTATATTGAAGCTGTCGCAGAAGGAGATGAACCTTGCGGCCTTATCGGAAGCATTTATATCCAGACTGCCGGCCATAACGGTGGGCTCGTTGGCCAGTATGCCAACGCTCTTCCCGCCAACGCGGCCAAAGCCGGTTATCATATTTTTCGCATAGTAGGGCTGTACCTCGAAGAAGTCGCCGTCGTCAACAACGCTCTTTATAACGGTCTTCATTTCGTAAGCCTTGTTGCTGCTTTCGGGCATTATCTCGTTCAGGTTTTCGCATACCCTGTTCACATCGTCTCCTGAGTACCTTACAGGGGCGCTCTCGCGGTTGGAAGAAGGCAGGAAGCTTACAAGGCGCCTTATGCCCTCAAGCGTCTGATATTCGTCGGGATATACAAAGTGCGCCACGCCGGACTTCTGGTTATGCACCATTGCGCCGCCAAGGGCTTCGCTGGTAACTTCCTCGCGGGTAACGGTCTTTATTACCTGCGGGCCGGTTATGAACATGTAAGAGGTCTTATCGGACATGAATATAAAGTCCGTAAGCGCGGGGGAATACACCGCGCCGCCCGCGCAGGGGCCCATTATGGCCGAAATCTGCGGCACAACGCCGGAAGCGACCGTGTTGCGGAAGAATATGTTGCCGTAGCCGGAAAGCGCGTCAACGGCTTCGGGTATTCTTGCTCCGCCGCTGTCGTTAAGGCCTATCACGGGCGCGCCCATCTTCAGCGCAAGGTCAAGCACCTTGCATATCTTCTTTGCATGCATTTCGCCCAGCGAACCGCCCACAACGGTGAAGTCCTGCGCGAAAACATACACAAGCCTGCCGTCTATCATGCCGTAGCCGGTAACCACGCCGTCGCCGGGGGCCTTGGCATCGTAGCGGCTTTCAACGAATGCGTCAAGCTCAACAAAGCTGCCCTGATCCAGCAGGTAGTTCAGCCTTTCGCGGGCGGTCAGCTTGCCGGAATCATGCTGCTTGGCTATGCGCTTTTCCCCGCCGCCGGCAGCGATCTTGTCTTTCTTTTCATAAAGCAGATCGATCTTGTTTACTTCCATCTGTTTTTCTCCTTAATTTATGTTGTACCTGAAATTTTTTATTTTCTTTCGGTAAGCTCCAGCAGCACGCCCGCGGACGCCTTGGGGTGCATGAAGGCTATGCTTGCTCCGCCCGCTCCGTAACGGGGGGCGTTATCTATCATGCGGAAGCCCTTTTCCTGCATTTCGGCTATGGCAGCCTTTATATCTGGAACGCGGATAGCAATATGCTGTATGCCGGTGCCCTTCTTTTCTATGAACTTAGCTATGGGGCCGTCCTCGGTGGTGCTTTCAAGCAGCTCCAGTTCGCTGTCTCCGCAGGGATAGAACTCCACGCGCACCTGCTGCTCCTTAACTTCCTCTATGCCGGTGCTCTTAAGGCCGAGCGCCTCATAAAACGGCCTCATTTCGTCAAGGCTGTTTACCGCTATACCTACATGGTCGATCCTGAGTGGTTCCATACTGTACCGTCCTTTCTATGCGTTAAAGCAGAATATATCTATGCTATAATTCTACACTATTTTTCTTCGTTTGGGTATACATATCCCACCTGTCGATTTTTCAACAGGTGGGATATGATAATTTTACTTGTTAAGCAGCTCGTCTGCAAACCTGAAGCCGGCTTCCGCGCACTTCATGTTCTTTTCTATGAAGCGGGGGAACTGCTCCTTGAGCGATTCAAGCGCGCTCTCGCGCCTTACAAGGCCGGTATAGCCAACCAAGAAGGATACGGCTATAACGTTTGCGCCCTGGGGATTTATCTCATGCGCGGCATGCAGTATGGGAACCTTTATAACGTTCTTGCCGCTGCCCTTGCCTATGCTGTCGGTATGCATGGAGGAATCCACGAATATGGTGGTCTTATCGTCCGCATTTATGCCATAGGTATTGAATGCATCGTCCGTAAGGCAAAGCAGATAGTCCGGCGTAGTAGCCTTGGGATAATCGATAGGCTCGTCGCTTATAACAACCTCCGCCTTGGAGGAGCCGCCGCGGGCTTCGGGGCCGTAGCTCTGGCTCTGTATGGCATATTTGCCGTCATGCACGGCGGCAGCGGCCAATATTATACCGGCAGAGATTATGCCCTGTCCGCCGGAACCGCTGAAACGAAACTCAATACGCTTACCCATTATTTCTTTCCTCCGGCCTTCATAATTACTTCATCATAAGCCTCGGTATATTCCTTGGCCTCCCTGTTAACAAATTCGCCTATAACGAACGGCTTTTCGTATTCCGTTACGCCGGGCCTGAGCATTTCGCAATCGTCGCGCAGCCTTTCCATCATTTCTACCGCGCCGCCTATCTTGTTCCTGCGTCCGTAATAGGTGGGGCAGGTGGACAGGCACTCCACAACGGAAAAGCCCTTATGCTCTATCGCGTGCTTTATATAATTCTTGGTCTGCATTGCATGATATACGCTGCCGCGGGCAACATAGGTTGCGCCTGCGCCGCTTGCAAGGTTCACCAAATCGAACGGATGGTCGATATTGCCGTAAACGGCGGTGGTGGCGAACTTTCCGGTGGGCGTCATGGGCGAGAACTGGCCGCTGGTCATGCCATATATGCAGTTGTTGACCACAACAAGCGTTATGTCAACGTTCCTGCGGCAGGCATGGATAAAGTGGTTGCCGCCTATTGCGGTTGCGTCGCCGTCGCCGGATATTACTATCACGTGCAGATCGGGATTGGCCATCTTTATGCCCGTCGCAAACGGAAGCGCGCGGCCGTGCGCGGTGTGCAGGGTATCGAAATCCATGTATCCGGGTGCGCGGGAGGAGCAGCCTATGCCGGAAACTATAACGGTCTTATCGCGGTCAAGGCCCATCTCGTCTATGGCGCGGATTATGTTTCCCATCACGATGCCGTTGCCGCAGCCGGGGCACCAGATATGGGGCATATGGGACTCTCTGAGGTAATCTTGTACGTTCGTCATTTTGAAATCACCGCCATTACGTCGTTGTAAAGTTCTTCGGTCTTGAACAGCTCGCCGGAAGCCTTAGCTATCAGGCTGACCTTGGCCTTGCCTTCGGTGTAGCGTTCAACCTCGCCCACATACTGGCCAAGGTTCATTTCGGGAACGATTATGTTCTTCACGTTCTCGTTAAGCAGGGACTGATATTCCGTCTTGGGGAACGGCCAAAGCATCTTCACGGTGAAAAGGCCCGCCTTTATGCCTTCGCTGCGCAGCCGCTTGACTATGTTCATGGAAGTCCTGGCCACGGAGCCGTAGGCCACGAATATATGCTCCGCATCTTCGGTCATGTACTTTTCGTTTATGGCGAAGTTGGGATCGTTCTCCTTCACCTTGCCGTTTATGCGCGCCATCAGCTTTTCATGCACGGCGGGGGTATTGGTGGGGAAGCCGGTTTCGCTGTGCGAAAGTCCGGTTACATGGAAATGATAGCCTTCGCCGTAGGCCGCCATCGGGGGAACCATGCTGCCCTCCATGGGCTTGTAGGGCAGATAGTCCTTGCCGGGCACCTCGGTGGGATGCACGCGGTTGACTATTTCATAGTCGTCCTCAAGCGCAACGCCCTCGCGCATATGCGCAATGACCTCATCCGTCATCAGCAGCACGGGCGTGCGGTACATTTCCGCAAAGTTGAATGCCTTTATGGTCAGCTCGTACATTTCCTTGACGGAGCTGGGGCAAAGGGTTATCATGGGATGGTCGCCGTGCGTACCCCAGCGGGCCTGCATCACGTCGCCCTGAGCGGGGGAGGTGGGAAGGCCGGTGGAGGGACCTGCGCGCATTATCATGGCAACAACTATGGGCAGCTCCGCCATGGCAGCGTAGCCTATAAGCTCCTGCTTAAGGGAGAAGCCCGGGCCGCTGGTGGCAGTCATTGCCTTTTTGCCGGCCAGGCTTGCGCCGCAAACGGCCGCTATGGATGCGATCTCGTCCTCCATCTGGAGGAACTTGCCGCCTACTTTGGGGAGCAGTATGCTGGACTGCTCAGCTATTTCCGAGGAAGGGGTTATGGGGTAACCCGCAAAAAGACGCATGCCCGCCTTTATTGCGCCCATAACGCAAGCTTCATTGCCCTGCAGCAGAATTGCCTTGCTCATTTGTCGCCCTCCTTAATCACTTTGATCGCCAAATCAGGGCAGCGCAGCTCACACATATAGCAGGCTATGCATTCATCCTGATTAACCACCGTGGCCTTCTCCGTTTCTTCGTCAAGGCCAAGCACCTTCTTGGGGCAGAACGCCGCGCATATGCCGCAGCCCTTGCACCATTTCCGGTTGATTTCGATTCTGTTCATCAATACAAACCTCTGCAATCATTTTGGGCAGAGCGTACAGTACCAACTCCGCCATGTATGATTGTACTGCATATCCGTTAAAATGTCTACAAATTTTTTATATTTTTATTCATTCATGATAGCTGGCGGCGTTTTTAGCCAAATGCATAATTTTAGCTTATTTCTCTGGATTTTAGTATTTTCGGCTCCACGGATTCCCGTATTCTTGTATCCTTGTATACAGCATAATCATTTTATATTTTGGTATAATTATGCATTATTTTTTTACAGCGAAACAAAATGCGGCAGCAACATGAGTCGCCGCCGCAAAGCAAATCATACGTTCAGTTTTATCAATAATTGTCGGCCTTTATTTCAAAGTAAGCCTTGGGGTGCGCGCACACGGGGCAAACCTCCGGCGCCTTGGTGCCGATGTGTATATGGCCGCAGTTGCTGCATTTCCAAACAACTATGCCATCCCGCTCGAACACCTTGCCGTTTTCAATGTTATCTATCAGCTTATTGTAGCGTTCTTCGTGTTCCTTCTCTATCTTGCCGACCGCCTCGAACAGATACGCAATGTGGTCAAAGCCTTCTTCCTTGGCCACGGCCGCAAACTGGGCATACATATCCGTCCATTCATAGTTTTCGCCCGCAGCAGCATCCTTCAGGTTTGTCAGCGTATCAGGCACCTTGCCGTCGTGCAGCAGCTTGAACCACATTTTTGCATGTTCCTTTTCGTTGCCGGCGGTTTCTTCGAATATGGCTGCTATCTGGTTATAGCCTTCCTTCTTGGCGGCGGACGCATAGTAGGTATATTTATTCCTGGCCTGGCTTTCGCCCGCAAACGCAGCCATCAGATTCGCTTCGGTCTTGCTTCCCTTGAGTTCCATTTTTAATTTTCTCCCTTCAATTTTTACTGTTATTTTATAGTATGTCTTTTTCAGTGGTATCCATTCTGCCGCAATTTTCCGCACCGTGCGCATATTCCGGAAAACAGCATGCTCACGCCGTCCACATATATGTCGCGCTGCGCATTGGCTGCCGCGCAAACATCCGGCAGCGGCACCATTATATCGAACATTCTGCCGCAGCAGGAGCATACGGCGTGGTTATGATGCACAATGTTGCCATCGAACCTGTCCGCCCCGTTCGGATTGGAAATTTTGAGCACCTTGCCCGCGGCCGCAAGCTGATTGAGGTTGCGATACACGGTTGCAATGCTTATGTTTGGGTCCTGCTCCTTCACCATCTCGTGCAACTCGTCCGCCGTGGGATGAACAGGATTCGTCCTAAGCGTGTTCAGTATTATTTCCCTCTGCCGGGAGTAGATCATGGGCTTTCCTCCTCTTTCAATATTAGTAACAGTTCTTAATCTTATTATATTTATTTTTTGTGTAATGTCAAGATGAAATTTGCAAAATATCTGTTTTTCGCCTGCCAGAATAAAAAAGAACCCCGAATCGCTTCGGAGTTCTTCATTTTTGCCTTTTCTAATTCACCGATATACCGCTGCGCGGAACAAAGGGGATTAGCCCCAAAGGTGGGGGGACGTTCTGCGTCCGCCAAAAAACGGAGGCTTGTGGGTTTTAAGCTGTCAGCTTACCTTCCCTTGCGCGCCTGGAAGCAGGCGGAGCAATAGATGGGCCTGTCGTTCTTGGGAACGAAAGGAATCTTGGTGGGCGCGCCGCACGCCGCGCAAACGGCGTCGTACATCTCACGCTCGCCGGAGCGCTGGGACTTACGAGCGTTCCTGCACGCCTTGCAACGGATGGGCTCGTTCTGGAAGCCTTTTTCGGCATAGAATTCCTGCTCACCGGCCGTGAATACGAATTCAGCGCCGCAATCCTTGCATACCAATGTCTTGTCCTGGAACATGTGTGTGTTTCCCCTTGTAAATATTATTTATTTGGCTGTACCAAACTTCGGCTGACCTGGTCTTTGCCCCCACACTCGCCGCCCGGGGCTTCCGCTACTGAGCGTAATTGCCTCCCACTACCGGCCCTCTCGCGCGTTATGCGCGGACGGACTTACATCTAAGCCGCACCATGCTCACGGGCGCTTTGGCCCGCTTATGTGGATCGTTTCGCCTGCGACTGGCATCGACTTTCAACCACAGACCCGAAGCGTTGGTATAACTTTGTTTATTATATTGCACCCATCCAAAAAGTGCAAGCAGTTTAAGCCGCAGAAAAATAATATATTCTGCTTATCTGTGGGGCATTTCGTCATACGCCGCGCGCGGGCCGCCAACGTATTTGGGCCGTGTGCGCGCCATGGTAACGTTTGCTTCGCCTATATGGCGCGTTTTTGCGTGAACAGGCACCACTACCGGATGCATATGCATGCCTATGAACGTGCCGCCTATGTCCATGCCGGCGCTTGCCCTGCCGCGCAGATCCTCCACCATAACATGGTCGTCAAAGCGCGCCACCGCCTCCATTGAAAATGCGCCGCCCGCATGCAGCTGCGGCTTCACCCAAACCTGCTGAAGGTGATACTTTTCCATGCATTCGCGCTCCACAACAAGGCAGCGGTTAAGATGCTCGCAGCACTGCACCGCAAGATACAGCCCGTGTTCCTTTATTTTGGGCAGCACCGCGTCCATTATTGCCTTCGCGGCCTCCACACTGGAGCCCGTGCCTATAAGCTTGCCCATCACTTCGCTCGTGGAGCAGCCTATAACCAATATATCGCCTTTTTTAAGCGTATCCGCAGCCTCAAGCAGTTCGTCTATCGCGGCGTTAGCCTGGGCATTTATGCTTTCATATGCGCTCATAAGTTTTTCCTCCTGTTTTTCCTTTATAAGCGGGACTATTATAGCACAAATGCGCAGCGGTAGCAAAATAATATATACTGCCGTTGAAAAAAGGTATCAAAGCGTGCTATAATCCAATCAATCCACTTTGTTAAAGGAGATTACCATGAAAATCACAGAAGTCCGTCTCGGCATGATATCCGTGCCGCTGCGCGTTCCCTTCAAGACCGCTCTGCGCTCCGTAAACAGCGTAGAGGATGTGGTGGTAGAAATACACACCGATACCGGAGCCGTCGGCTACGGTGAAGCACCACCCACCGGCGTTATAACCGGCGATACCACCGGCGCAATAATCGGCGCCATGAAGGACCACATTATAAAGACCCTTGTCGGCCGCGATGTGGACGATTTTGAAAGCGTTACCAAGGCGCTCAACGGCTGCATAGTGCATAACACCTCCGCCCGCGCGGCAGCAGACATGGCGCTGTGGGATCTTTACGGCCAGCTGCACAACATCCCCGTGTACAAGCTGCTTGGCGGCGGACGCAGCAGCATAGTGACCGATATCACCATAAGTGTGAACAAGCCTGAGGAAATGCAGCGCGACGCTATAAACGCCGTGGAGCGCGGCTATGACTGCCTTAAGGTAAAGGTCGGCAGCGATCCTTCGCTGGACGTTGCGCGCCTGAGCGCCATACGCGAAGTTGTGCCCAAGGATATCTGCATCCGCATAGACGCCAACCAGGGCTGGACGCCCAAGCAGGCCGTGCGCATACTGAACAACATGCAGGACCGCGGCCTTGACATAGAATTTGTTGAGCAGCCGGTAAAGGCGCTGGACTTCGACGGCATGAAGTACGTTACCGAGCGCAGCTATGTGCCGGTATTGGCGGACGAGAGCGTATTCAGCCCCGCTGACGCGCTGAAGATAATGCAGATGGGCGCGGCGGACATGGTGAACATAAAGCTTATGAAGTGCGCCGGCATAACAAACGCCCTCAAGATAGCCTCCGCTGCCGAGGTTTACGGCGTGGAGTGCATGATAGGCTGCATGCTGGAAGCAAAGATAAGCGTTACTGCGGCGGTGCATCTTGCCTGCGCAAAGAGCATAATAACCAAGATAGACCTGGACGGTCCCGTGCTTTGCAAGGAAGACCCCATCATCGGCGGCGCAGTATTCAACGAAAAGCTTATCTCGCTGCCCAATGAACCCGGCCTTGGCATAAAGGGCATAGAGGAAGGCAAAATACATTACATAGACTGATACCCCCTAACACTAAAAACACGAAGGAGGCTGTAACAATATGGATTATCGTGAACTGGCGGGCAATTCCGTATCGCTGCTCGGCTACGGATGCATGCGTTTCCCCACCAACGAGGCTGGCGAAATAGACGAACCGCGCGCGGAAAAGCTGCTGCTTAGGGCATATGAGCAGGGCGTGAATTATTTTGACACTGCCTGGCCTTATCACAGCGGCAAAAGCGAACCGTTCGTTGGCAAGGTACTTTCCAAGCTTGACCGCGACAGTTTTTACATTGCAACCAAGCTGCCCATGTTCACAATAGAAAGCCTTGAACAGGCAAAGGAGATATTCAACACCCAGCTTGAGCATCTTCAAACTGACCACGTTGATTATTACCTTCTTCATTCGCTGGATGAAGCCAAATGGCAAAAGGTGCTTGACCTTGGCATTCTGCCGTTCCTTGAGGAGCAGCAAAGGCTTGGCCGCATAAAGAAACTCGGCTTCTCTTTCCATGCGCCGTATGGTGTTTTCAAGCGCATAATAGACTACCGCAATTGGGACTTCTGCCAGATACAGTTCAACTATATGGATACCGAGCATCAGGCGGGGCTCAAGGGTCTTGAATACGCCGAAAGCAAGGGCGTTGGCATTGTTGTAATGGAACCCGTAAAGGGCGGCACGCTTGCCGCTCTCCCCTCATATGCTTCCGATCCGCTCACTGCGGCAGATCCCGGCAAATCCATGGCTTCCTGGGCGCTGCGCTACGTTGCCGGTTTTGACAACGTTAAGGTCATACTCAGCGGCATGAGCAACGAGGAACAGTTGGAAGATAATCTTTCCACATTCTCGCCCTATGTGCCGTTTACCGACCATGAAAAGGTTGCGCTGGACGCTGCCATAACCGCGCTCAAGGCCCGCCCGAACAACGGCTGCACGGGCTGCAAATACTGCCTGCCCTGTGCAAGCGGGGTCGAAATTCCGCGCGTGTTCCGCGTGTGGAATGATTTCCAGCGGTATCAGAACGAGGATGCCGCAGCTGCGGATTATGGCTACATTCCCGCGCTTGGCCGCGCGCAGAACTGTATCCGCTGCGGCATGTGCGAGGAGCGCTGCCCGCAGGGCATAAAGATACGCAATGATTTGAAAACCATCGCCGCTCAGCCCTGGGCAAACAAGGCATAATAAAACAAAGAAGTAAAAAGGCTGCCGTTAAGGGCAGCCTTTTTTATGGCTTAAATCCCGCTCATCTGCTGCATTTCGCGCTTCAGTGTTTTCAAAATATGCTTTTCAAGGCGGGAAATGTAGCTTTGTGATATTCCCATCATGTCCGCCACCTGCTTCTGCGTCAGCTCGCTGCGCCCGCCAAGGCCAAAGCGCAGTTCCATTATGCGCTTCTCCCGCGGGTTCAACCGGTTCATGGCAATGTTCAGCAGTTCCTTATCCACCTCGTCCTCTATATCCCGGCAAACAAGGTCGTTATCCGTGCCGAGTATGTCCGAAAGCAGCAGTTCATTGCCGTCCCAGTCTATGTTCAGCGGTTCGTCAAGCGATACTTCCATTTTCAGCTTGCTGCTGCGCCGCAAGTGCATCAGCATCTCGTTTTCTATGCAGCGCGAGGCATACGTTGCAAGCTTTATCTTCTTTTCCGCATCGAATGTATTCACGGCCTTTATAAGCCCTATCGCGCCTATCGATATAAGGTCCTCTATGTTTACGCCCGTGTTTTCAAATTTGCGCGCAATGTATACCACCAGCCTTAGATTGCGCTCTATCAGCACGCGGCGCATGCTTTCATCCCCCGCCGCGAGCGCGCCTATGCATTCCGCCTCCTCCTGCTTGCTCAGCGGCGGCGGAAGCGCCTCGCCGGAGTTCACGTAATGCACCGGCATGCCAAGGCCAAGCGCGCAGTATATTCCCTCAATTATCCTGCGTATCAGTTCCCTCGCTTTGTTTAATATGTTCATAGGCTCTCCTTTGCTATATGATATGGCACAATGGCCTCCGCTCCGCGTATAGGTTCGGCGCTTATTGCAAGCAATGCGTCCGTATCCGCGCCGTCTATGCGCATTCTGTCCGGCTTCAGCGCGTATATTATTCCCCGTCCGCTTACGGTAGATAGCGGCACTGGTATGCGCGCCTCGTTAAGCAGCGCCGGAATGTGCGCTATCACCACCGCCGCGCCCGTTACGGGCTCCGTCAAAAAGCAGCCGGAATCCCTAAGCGCGCATAGTTCATATTCCGCGCCGTCTATACTTACATAAAGCCGCGCCATGCCTGCCGCAAGCGCCCTGCGCAGCCGGTAATGCCGCACAAGCCTTGGCATGAATACGGCTGCCGCGCCGCTTATCAGCAGCATACGCATGTATTTGGGCAGCAGTACCGCGCCGCCATAGTCAGCGCCGCCCAGCGCATATGCTGCCCCGCCCGCAAGCCACGCACTTATCAGCACCGCCGCGGCGTTTTCCGCATATTGGCGAATGCTTTGCGGCCTTATAAACAGCGCAAGCACAAGCCCAAGAGTCACCTTTGCACCTAAGCTCCACAGCGCCGGCAGGCTCAGCGCGGCTATCGCATACGCGCAGCCTATCGTTCCAAACGCCGCAGTGCGCCGCAGGCTGCACGGCCTGCCCACAAGCGCCGCCGCCATGCGCAGCACGAGTATATCCATCAAAAGATTGTCCAGCGCATACAGCTCTATATACATGCACATCACCCGCGTATACATTACCATATGCATGCTTTTCATCGTGTAGAACAACCGCCGAAACAATGCGGCAATGTTGTCGATTAAATTTAAGCATAGCAAAACGGCGGCCTTTATGGCCGCCGCGCAATGCTTTTTCAGTGTGTAGTTATATATTCTATTATATCCCGCGCGGCATATTTGTTTATCTCCTGCCGCTGGCATGAATGCATATGCTCGCGCTCCGCTTCGCTTGAAAGCAGCTTTACCGCCGCCGCGGCATTTTCCGCCGCGTTGCGCCCGCTCAGCGAAAGCCCGTGCTTAACGAAGAAGCGCACGTTTTCTTCCTCCCAGCCCGGCAGCGGGGACATATGCACAAGCGCTATCTCCTTGACCGCCGCCTCTGTTGAGCTTAGCCCGCCGGGCTTGCTTATCAGCACGTCCGCCGCATCCATATATTCTGATACGCGCGTAGTGTACCCGGTGGCAAACATTCGGCACTTGCCGCCGTATTTCTTTTCAAGCTCCGCGCGCAGTTCGTCATTGGTACCGCACAGGGCAACTATCGCCGTATCTTTGGGCATCATGGGCAGCAGCCGCTCCGTCAGTTCCTTCACGTTTCCAAAGCCCATGCTGCCCGTCATCATCATAAGTATCGGCACGTCCTGCGGCAGGCCAAGCCTTTCGCGCGCGGTGCGCTTATCCGTTTTTATTATCTTGTTTTCAGATACGGGTATTCCGCTTGGGATATACAGCCTGTTCGGCGCCTTCTTTTCATAATCCGCAACTATGTCCCTGTGCGGCACAAAATATGCGTCAAGGCAGGTATCGCTTACAAACGTTGTGTAGCAATAATCCGTTGCCACGAAATAACCCTTAAACGGCATTCCCCAGCTTCTCAGATAGCTCATTGCCTCCGCCGCGAAAACATGCGTAGCCACTACTGTATCCACGCCGTTTATGCTGCAAAACTTGGCTATTCTGTCCGCAAAGCCAGCGCTTTCATAGTATATTGCCGATTGATACGGCCCGTTCGCCATGCGCTCGGCTATGCGTTCCCCTGTTTTGAATATGCGCGGGTTATACAGTGCGCTGTTTATATGTATTTTCTTTATGCGTTCCGAACGGCGCGGGGAATCAAACATAAGCGTATCGGCTATTATCGCGCTTATACCGCGCGCCTCCGCCTGTTCCATCAGCGCCTTTGCCGCGCTGTTATGCCCTTCGCCGTTGTTGCTGGATAATATCAGCAGCTTCACTTATTCTGCCCTCCCTGCCTTGCGTTCATCCGCTTATACAGCCGCACGAGCCGCGGCCTATTATATCGCTGTATCATTATGAACGGAATGTTTGATAAGCCGTAAAGCACCGTTGCAACTATGCTCAGCCACCCCGTCATCGTTATAAGCAGCACCGGGCTTATCACAAGCAGCGCCCAATGCACCGCCTCCGCCACGCAGGTTTCCCGCGCAAGCAGTTCAAAATGCGCGCCGGATACGTCCCCGCCAACGCTTTTGCGCACGGTTTTGTTTTGGGCGAAAGCGAATTTGCTCTTGTCCGGCATTTTGTCCTTCCATTTGGCAATGCCCAGCTTTTCGTAAACCTTGCCGTACTTTTCCCATGCATACGGCGCATATGGGAATTTTTCCGGATCAAACTTTGCGCGCGGCAGTTTTTCGCCCAAAATGTGCGCAAGTATGCCTATTATTCCCGCCGTTACAACAAACGCCAACACATTAAGCAATAATTCCTTCATCGTATAATACCACTCCTTATGCAATGGATTATACATTT
>OHNJ01000101.1_pt1 | contig 27717 bp, 14 predicted proteins | sample 1569611 | NCBI WGS metagenome assembly OHNJ01 (sample SAMEA3879607, study PRJEB24766) | human gut metagenome | biome: human-associated habitat; feature: feces | place: USA | collected 1985/1987
ATACTCTAAGCACAAGGAGGTTGCGGTTTGGCTATGAATCCCCGCCGGTGCGAAGATGTACTAATTGCATATTTTCCTAAGGCCACTGATGAAAGTCAGTGGCCTTTTCCCATGCTTTCCCCTCCCCTCCTGGTGATTTTCGCCAAAAGCCCTACGGATGGAAAGCCCGGCATTGACAAAGCTGAAAATCGGTATTATACTACCAATATAGATTTACATGGGCATTGCTCCGCAATTTTGGAGTGATGCCACACAAAAAACACGAGCAGAGGCACTGCGTTCGCAAAGACGGCTATCCGTCAGGCGCAGGCGCTTAACAATGGAATGGGGACGAGCCCCGCATTGACCAATACCGTGTGCGTTTAGAAATCAGCCCGTCGGCGAAAGCCGGTCATTGGGGAAACCTGAGAAGGCAGGACTGATTTTGCTTGAGGCGCGAGTCGGGAGACCTACTGTTTCGTCAGAGTGTTGCTGATAATGGTTGCGGTGATATTCTCATTTTGCGGGAATATCACCGCTTTTATTTTGTAGTCAATGGCGAAAGCCCTGGCGATAAATTGCCGGACATTCCTTGGGGTGCTCGGCGGAAGGGAAGTATTCTATGAAACGACGGATATTGGCACTGCTGCTGACCCTCGTGATGCTGGTCGGTATGATCCCCACCAGCGTCTTCGCGGACGAAGCGGCGCAGGAAACCATATCGGCACCTGTGGAGGAGACGGAGGCTCCTGTCCTTGAGACGGAAGCACCCCAGACACAGCCGCCGGTAACGGAGGCTCCCGAGACGGAGGCCCCCGAAACCCAAGCCCCTACGCAGGCCCCGGAAACCGAGGCTCCCGCTACGGAGGCTCCCGAGACCCAGGCTCCCACCGAGGAGACCGAGGAAGCTCTGGACGTAATGGAGGAAAACACCCCCGCCGACCCTGTGACGGTTTCCTTCACCGTCAGCGATCAGGGCGTGCTGGCGAAGACCTCCGACGGAACGGCAGCGGTGGAGCTGCCCGTTACCGTAACGGATGTCAACTCCGACGGCATTCTGACCTTTGACGAGGCGCTGGTCGCCCTCCACGAGGCCTACTGCCCAGATGGCTACGCCCTGAACGGCAACTCCGTGAGAAAGCTCTGGGGCAGTGAGGTCACCGCTCCCATCGTTGCCAAGAACGATAAGGTTCTGGATAAGGCCGTCAACTGGAAAACCAGCACCGTTGCCGAAGGCGACAAGCTGTACGCCGCTTCCATCAAGGATACGGTGGATTATTCCGACTGCCTGAGCTACTTTGACAAGAAGGAAGTCACCGTAGAAGCCGGTAAGGAATTCACCCTGACCCTGAAGGCCGCCGGTGAATACTGGAGTGGCAACCGTGATACCTACCTGAATGCTTACGGCATTTCCGTTGGCACCTGGGAGGACGGCAGCTTCAAGGCCATCACCGGCAAGAAGACCGCTACCAACGGTTCCGTGACTCTGAGCTTCTCTGAGGCCGGTACCTACATCGTCACCGCCAATGGCATTCTGACTGGTGAGGACGACGAAGGCTACGACATGGATTGCCGGATCACCGCGCCTTACTGCATCGTCACCGTCAAGGGCAGCTCCGTGCAGCCCGCGGCGAACGCCGAGGTCACCTTCACCGTGAGCAACAAGGGCGTTCTGGCCACCACCTCCGACGGCAAGGCTGCCATCGAGCTGCCCGTCACCGTCAAGGACGTGAACAAGGACGGCATCCTGACCTACGACGAGGCTCTGGTGGCTCTGCACGAGGCCTACTGCCCCGATGGCTATACCATCAACGATGGCTTTGTCGAGAAGCTGTGGAACGTAACCACCACGCCTGTTGGCAGCTACTATTTCCTGAAGAACAACGTGGCTCTGAGTATGGGCGTGGCCGACAAGACCAGTACCGTGGCTCAGGGCGACAAGCTGTACTGCTGTGTCTTTACCGATGAGAAAAACTGGTCTGACGCGATCAGCTACTTCACCCAGACCGCCGTCACCGCCCAGGCCGGTAAGGCCTTCACCCTGAATCTCCAGGGCGGCTCTTCCATGGCCGTGGGCGGCTACAAACCCGGCAATCTGGCCGGTGCCCAGGTGGGCATCTGGAAAGACGGTAAGTTCACCGCCATTGACGGTGTCGTCACCGATTCCAAGGGCAACGCGAGTCTGACCCTGGACAAGGCCGGCACCTACATCATCTCCGCCACCGGCGAGATTCAGACCGAGATTGCCAACTGGGGAGGCGGCGACGGCACCCAGGTCATTACCGTGAACGCGCCTCTGACCGCTCCTTACTGTGTGGTCACCGTCACCGGCACTGTCGTGACCTACGCCAACGTGACCTTCAGCTATCAGGAAGCGGGCAATCAGGAGGTTTTCGCCTTCGACGAGAAGATTGCCAGCAACCTGGCCGAGAGCTACGGCTACAGGGATCTGGTTGAGGACGGCGTGTCCGCTCTGGACGTGCTGGTTCATGCCCACGAGCTGGTCTTCTTCGATCAGTTCACCCCCGAGAACGCCACGGACTTCCTGGCCATCAGTGATGCCAACTGGGTAACCAAGCGCATGGGCGAGGAATCCACCAATCTGGCCATCCTGGTCAACGGCAAGCAGGCCGCTGACGACAAGGGCACCGGTCTGTTCGTCAACCAGACCAAGGTAGTTGACGGCGACTACGTCACCTTCGGTGTGTACGAGGATGCCGCCTATTACCTGGACAAGTACATCTGGCTGGAAACCGCCGACGGAAAGCCCCTGACCGGTCAGACCTTCTACGCGAACACCGATCTTGACCTGGTCGTCAAGAGCAACTACGCCGCCTACGGCGACCCCGTTGAGGTCGTTGAGGGCGCGCAGCTGGCCACTATGGATATGAAGACCGGCAAGGTGGAAGCCGTCACCGGCAAGATTTCCGACAAGGACGGCAAGATTACCGTTCATATCCCCGAGAACCTGGCCAACAAGAAGCTCTGCTTCGTCATCACCGGCGTGGATGAGGCGATGACCGCCCTGAACGTGTTCCAGGTCGGCAACGTCGTGAAGGAGACCGATCTGGTTGAGGTTCACCTGGGCATCGGCAGCTCCGAGAATACCATCCGGGAGCTGACGCTGGATCCCACCTTCGTCCACGACACCATGGACTACACCGTGAAGCCTTTGGAGTTCGTGGAGGACGAGACCGCCCGGTATGTTTGGGTCAAGGTGGACTACATCGACTACTGCACCGCGGGCTTCAATTTCCACGGTGACACCAAGACTCTCACCGCGGAGCAGAACCGCAAGTGGGTGCGCCTTGACAAGCTGGTTCCCGGCGCGGAAGCCAGCGTTCTGACCCTGACCTCTTCCGCCAAGGGCGGCTTTGACAAGACCTACACCATCACCGTCTCCATGGAGAAGGGCAAGGCTCTGCTGTGGAAGACTGACCTGACCGGAGAAGCTCTGACCATCGGTCAGAACACCCAGAATACTCTGACGGTAGAGGCCGGCTACACCAAGGATGTGACCGACTCCCCCGCCATCAGCTATCAGTGGTATGTGAACACCACCGCTTCCACCGAGGGCGGCAAGGCCGTGGCCGGTGCTACCGAAGCCACCCTGACCGTCCCCAGCGATACCCTGGGCACCTTCTACTATTACGCCGTGGCTTCCAGCACCGGTCTGGAATCCGCCACCAGCAAGATTGTGGAAGTCACCGTCAAGGCGGTGCCCAAGAGCATTACCCTGACCTCCGACTATCCCTACTCCTTCCCCTCCACCAGCACCAATGCCCTTGGCGGCGTGACCTACGCTGTCAAGCAGGGTACCACCATGCGGCTGAAAGCTGTGGACGAAAACGGTGAGGAAACTCCCGTCATCTGGAAGAATGAGGGTGCTTATGGCGGCAAGTTTGATACCGAAACCGGTATCTACACCATCAATTCCGCCAGCTACACCTATGTGTCCGCTGTCTCCGCTCTGGATTCCAATGTGTCCAGCGGCAAAATGATCATTGACGTTAAGTTCTACGCCATCACCGACTACTATAAGAACCAGAACGTTGCGCTGAGCACTGACGGCCAGTCCGTAAAGAAGGTCTCCGTCATCGGCGGCGTGACCAACTACAACAGCTGGGAAGTCCAGGCTCCCGACGGTGTCATGAAGCTCATCAAGCCGGACACCACCTCCGGCTCTCTGGAAATGAATGTCCTGCGGCCTGGCACGGTGGATGTCAAGCTCACCGTGAACGTCAGCCCCGAGGGCGTGGAGAAGCTCACCGATACCGCCACCATCAACGTCACCGGCGTGGCCGTTGAAAACGACCAGGGCGGCCAGGGTAAGGTCTATCTGGAGCTGACCTCCGATAATAAGGCCCCCACCACCCAGCTCAAGGCCTACACCGAGAGCGGCCGCACCGTGGCCTCCTGGAGCAGTGCCGACGAGACCATCGCCACCGTGGACGAGAACGGTGTCGTCACCGCCCACGCCGTGGGCAGTGTCATCATCACCGCCACCGATGACAAGGGCACCAAGGGCGGCATCAAGGTGGTCGTCTCCGATACCCAGAATCCCACCTTTGAGACCCTGGCTCTGTTCGGCATCACCCAATCCACCTTCAAGTACGATGTCAACAAGAAGGATTACACCGGCATCAAGCTGAGCAATTACAGCACCAAGATCCTGACCATCAAGAGTGATACCCTCTTCGATGACAAGAAGCTGGACTGCGTTGCCACCTATACCAACGAAGACGGCGAAGCTGTCAGCATTCCCATTCCCTCCGCGACCCAGACCCAGCTGCCCGGTATGCCCTTCGGTGTCACCGTGGTCACACTGACTCTGAGTGACAAGACTGATCCGGAGATCAAGTCTGTTTACACCCTGGAAGTCACCCGTGTCCGTGACACCACCAAGACCCTTGGTGCGAACGGCTGGGGCGGCACCAAAGTGGCACTGTACGCCGCCGACGGCGGTGCTCTGTCCTCCGCTCTGTACCTGGATAAGGCCGAAGGCTATCTGTTCCAGGCCAGCGAGACCGGTGTGAAGAACAGCACCTACACCTGGGCCAATACCAAGTACTACTACCGTGCCTTCATGCAGAACGGTCGTCCTGACTTCTCGGCTCTGCTCAAGGGTCAAACCGTTTACACCCACGTCCGTTACTCCATCGATGACGGTGCCACCTGGAAGGAACTGGCCCAGGGCGGCGGACAGACCGACGCAATCGCCTTCCCCGAAGTCACTGAGGAAGGCAAGAACGCCGAGGTCAAGCTCACCGTCCAGGTCGTCTGTGATGACGCTTACTTCACCGCAGGCAACGCCTACCCGGAGATGACCGCCAGCAAGGAAAAGCTGCTGATTCCCAGCGAATCCGGCAACGTCACCGTTGACGGCGTCAAGTACACTCAGGTGGGCTCCACCTACACCTTCTGGGTCGAGCAGCTGCCCCAGGTGGAGCAGCCCAGAATCACCACCGCCACCGCCACCGCTGGCGACTGGTACCCTGCCTTCGATCCTGAGGCTTTCTCTTACAAGCTCTCCATTCCCACCGATTCTGCCGAATATCCCACCCTGACCTTCACCATTGGCGAGGGCTGCACGGTCAAGCTGGGCACTAAGGCTCTGACTGCCGACGAGAATGGCAATTACACCGTAAAGCTGACTGCCTCCGAGCAGAAGATCAACGTGACCCTGAACGGCCTGACTCAGCCCTATGTCTTCTCCGCCTCCAAGCGTGTGGCAAACGGTGCCGACAAGCTGGTTGACTATCTGTGCATCAACAGCCAGTATACCAACATCAGCTACGGCTTCGCCGGCGAGGGCACGCTGGGCGGCACCCTCAAGTCCCTGGGTAACTTCGGCGGCTACGCCACCTACTACTTTGAAGACGGCCTGACGGACGATCCCGCCAACAAGTACGGCGTTGACTTCTACATCGACGGCAACGCCTTCAAGGACACCTCCACCGGCACCGGCCTGGGCTCCATGGAACCCGGTCAGGTCTGGGTCTCCGAGGACGGCAACACCTGGTACGCCCTGGCTGGCTCTCAGCACTACACCAACGCCATCTGGGACTACACCGTCACCTACACCAAGAACGGTTCCGGCACTCACTGGTCCGACAACTACGGCAACTCCGATACCAGTGTTCCCAACCGCACCTTCAGCTGGCCTCTGACCAGTGTATACTTCCTGAACGAGGCTCTGAAGGACAGCGACACCATCACCCTGTCCGGCATCCTGATTCCCAGTGTCAGGGGTATGGTCGGCCCGGATGATTTCAGCACCTACTCCAGCGGTGCCAAGTTCGGCTACGTTGACGTTATGCAAAACGGCACCGACAACCCCTACGGCTACAACGACGACTACACGAACGAAAGCTCCGGCTTCGACCTGGCCTGGGCCGTCGACGGCAACGGCAACCCCGTGAACGTCTCCGGCAAGTCCTTCCACTATGTGAAGGTGGTCACCGCCTCCAACATCGTGGCCGGTGCCGCCAACGAGAAGTCCACCGAGGTACTCAAGGTCTACCGGGCCACCTCCGCCGGTGCTTCCGTGGGCCAGACCCCCGCTCCCACCGCCATCACCTTCTCCGACGGCACCACCAACTACACCCTGACTCCCGTGGCCGGCCAGCAGACCTATGAACTGACCCTGCCCATGAAGTCCGCGTCCATCTCTGTCGCCGGCGGCGCGCAGAACATCTACGTCAACGATCAGCGTATCGCCTCCGATACCGCCAGCAAGGCCATTGCCATCACCAAGGACAACACCCTGGTTCGTGTCATTGTCCAGTCCGGCGACATGGAGCCCACCATCTACCTGCTCAAGCTCACCAGCCGTGAGGCCACCGAGGCCGATATGCCCGTGGTCACCACCCAGCCTGTCTCCGCCACCTACCGGGTAGGCGACGACATGACCGCGCTGAGTGTGGAAGCTGAGGTCGAGGGCAACTACAAGAAGCTCAGCTACCAGTGGTACGTCACCGACACAGCTCCCGTGGAAGGCCAGCCCATTGAGGGTGCCACCGCCATTGAGGGCGCCACCGAGGCAACCTACGAGCTGGGCAAGGCCGTGGACGGCGGCACCAAGTACTACTTCTGCACCGTCACCAACGCCGTGGTCAGCCAGTACAGCGTCAACTCCGACGTGGCTGCCATCACCGTCAAGACCGACAAGGACATCATCCATGAGAACCTGACCGGTACCGGCACCGAGGCCGATCCTTACGAGATCACCTCCGGCGAGGATTACGCTTTCGTTGCCCAGATGGTCAAGGACGGCTACTCCTTCTCCGGCGAGTACCTGGCCCAGACCGAGGACGTGACCCTGCCCGAGGGCTGGGAGCCCATCGGTGTGCTGATTGATCCCAGCGTGGGCCACATCAACAACGGCAAGAACATGCGCGCCTTCAGCGGCCATCTGGACGGCAAGGGCAACACCCTGACCGTGCCCGAGGGCGGACTGCCTCTGTTCGGCTACGTCAAGGACGCTTATGTCAGCGATCTGAACATCTACGGCACCCGGATCGAGGGCTACGGCCTGGTCAACAACTACGAGGGCGTGGGCCTGAGCGGCAACGCTGTCACCATTGACCATGTGACCCTGAAGTCCGGCACCAAGACCCTGAAGTCCGGCCTGATTGGCACCTACATCACCAACAACAGCTTTGCCGGATGCTCCGGCGGTTACACCGTCACCATCCGCAACTGTGTGGCGGAGGAAGGCGTTGTCATCGGCTACGACGGAACCCAGTCTCAGATCGGTACCTTCGCCGGTCGGTTCAACGGCACCATTGAGAACTGTGTCAGCTACGCTACCGTCAAGGGCGTCAAGTACGTCGGCGGTATCGGCGGCACCCAGGATAACTCCATGTATGCCAACAAGTATCTGAACTGCACCTTCGGCGGCACCGTCGAGGCTACCGGCGAGCTGGCTGGCGGTATCGTGGGCGGCGGCTATCCCCAGAATTCCGCACCCAACGCCATCCGTGCCAACATCATTGGCTGTAAGGTCACCGGCTCCGTCACCGGTTCCGACAAGGTCGGCGGTATCGAAGGCGGCAACGACACCATCGTGCAGACCTACGCCAACGGCCCCTTCAAGTTCCAGAACAACACCTTCGCCGGCACCGTCACCGCCACCAACGGCACTGTCGTCGGTTCCCTGATCGGTTACCTGCAGGGCCTGAGCAAGTACGACTACATCTCCGGCAACACCTCCTACACCAAGACTCTGCCTCCCATTGGCCGGGTTGAGTATGTGGATACCAACGCTGCCGAGCACGAGAATGTAATCGGTCAGAACTACGTCAACACCGAGAAGAGCACCGCGGGCCTGCCCAAGCTGGACATCCCCTGGTTCAGCTGGAAGAAGGGCTTCAACCGTACCGACGACCTGCTGGGTGCCAATGCCGACACCATGTGCAACACCTCCGGCGGCTCCGTTCCCGAAACCGTGGATTCTGAGCTGGTCGGCGGCAAGTCCACCAAGCTCTCCGCCGTGGACGTGGAAACCGGCAAGACCATCCCCGCCTCCTCCGTCACCTGGACGCTTGCCAACCCCGATGACGCGGCTTACGCCACCGTCACCGCCGACGGCACCGTGAAATCCTATGTGGTTGCTTCCAAGCACGACGTCACCTTCCTGGGTGCTCTGAAGAACGGTTACTCCGGCTTCGTCAAGCACACCATTACCATCTATCCGCCCGTGAGCCTGGTCGAGATCCACAGTGGCGACAAGAACGTCACCGGCGAGACTCTGTACCTGAACGGCACCGAGGGCGCTGAGCTTGCTCTCACCGCGAAGCTTTATCCCACCGATGCCAAGGAAGGCATCACCTGGAAATCCTCCAACACCAAGGTGCTCACCGTTGAGGACGGCACCGTCCGGTATGTGGCCGGCACCGGCACTGTCACCGTCACCGCCACCGCAAACGACGGCAGCAAGAAGTCCGCTTCCGTGAAGGTTCAGGTTGGTCTGCTGACCCAGAGCGTCACCATTACCGAGCCCGAGACTACCACTCTGCGCTCCGGCAAGTCCCTGACCCTGAAGGCCACCACCGAGCCCGTGAAGCCCACCGTCTCCGGTGTCACCTTCCAGCTGGTGAACAGCGCCGACAGCGTTTACGCCACCGTCGCCGCCAACGGCAAGGTCACCGCCAAGACCGTCAACGAGCCTCACGCCGTGCAGGTCGTGGCCGCCAGCAAGGACGGTCAGGCCAAGAGTGAACCCATCACCCTGACCATCCTGCCCAAGTCCAACCAGACTCTGATTCTCAAGTCCGGCACCGACTATGTGACCAAGACTACCCTGATCCGCAACATTGGCGAAACCATTGCGCTGAAGGCCTACACGCTGGATGTGTCCAGCGAAGTGCCCACCGAGGTGGAAGCTGAGGACGTGACCTGGAAGTCCTCCAACGCCAAGGTTGCCACCGTGGACGAAACCGGCAAGGTCGAGTGCCTGGCCAAGGGCAAAGCAACCGTCTCCGCTCTGGTGGACGGCAAGGTTCAGGCAACTGTCACCGTCAGCGTCACCACTCTGGTGGAAAGCCTGACCATCGGCAGCAAGACCGGTACCTTCACCCTGGCCTCCGGCAAGAAGCTGAACCTGACCGCTACCGTGGCTCCCGCTGAGGCTGCCAACAAGGCTGTTACCTGGGCAATCACCGAAGGCAGCGAATACGCCAAGATTTCCGGCTCCGGTGTGGTTACCGCCAATAAGAACCTGACCGTGCCTGTCACCGTCACCGTTCAGGCTGCCGCCAAGGATGGCTCCGGTGTCACCGCCAAGCAGGAAATCACCATTAACCCCCTGTCCTACGGCGTGGAGATCAAGCGTCCCAACGCTTCCGAGAACACCACTCTGGTCTGGGATATGGCTGATCGGAATGTCATCCGGCTCAGTGCCAAGGTCTACCCCCTGTCTGCCGAGCAGTCTGTGACCTGGAAGTCCTCCAATGCCAAGGTTGCCTCCATTGACGCAAGCGGCAAGATCACCTGCCTGAAAGCCGGTACCGTAACCATCACCGCCACCGCAAACGATGGCTCCGGCAAGAAGGCCTCTTTCAAGCTCCAGATCGTCAAACTGGTGAAGTTTCTGGGACTGGTGGACGTCAGCGTGGCCGGCGGTAAGTCCGTCACCCTGAAGCCCCTCATTGGTCCTGCCGACACCACCAACAAGAAGCTGGCCTGGAGCGTGTCCGAGAACAAGTATGGCATCAAGATCAACGGTTCCGGTAAGGTCAGCACCAAGGCCGTCACCGAGCCCGTGAACGTGACCGTCACCGTCTCCGCGCTGGATGGCAGCGGCGTGAGTGCCTCCTGCGAGGTCACCGTCTATCCCGCTACCACCAAGGTCACCATCTCCGCCAAGGGCGGCGATCTGCCCGCTTCCATCGCCGTGGACACTACGCTGGAGCTGACCGCTTCCAGCCTGCCTGAGAACACGGCAGACGTCTACACCTGGAAGAGCAGCAATGAGAAGATCGCTGCCGTGGACGCAAACGGTGTTGTCACCGCCATTAAGGCCGGCAAGGTAAAGATTACCTGCACCGCCGCCGACGGCACGAACAAGTCCGCTTCCGTCACCTTGAAGATCGTCGAGGCCATCGAGACTCCCCCGAAGCTGTAATCGCTTCAGACGCAAATTCCTGACCAGCCAGCCGACTCCCTCCGGGGAGCCGGCTGGCTTTCTTTTTACACAAGGGAGCCGGAGGTACTCCCGCACCCGCACAATCTTCGTGCCCCGGCCATGGAATTGTCCCCATTATCCCCGAATATCCGTTGACAAATCGATAAAAAAAGGGTAAAATACTGATACTTACAGATACTCCCGCAAATCAAATACGCTGCATGGCGTCATCCACGCTGCCCCGTTTTCGCGGCAGGTGCGGTGATCAGGAAATCCGGTCAGATTCCGGAGCATATCCCCGATGCTGTAGGCGCGGAGCCTGTGCCCCTTCGGAGCGATCCGGTCACTGGGAAACTGGGAAGGCAGGGCACGGACGTTACCACGCGCGAGCCAGAAGATCAGCCATGATCGAGTCCGGAGGACGCTCTCAGGAGCGGAAGATGGCACCTTGGGAGCGAATAAAAACGGTCGCATTGGTATTTTGCCAATGCTTTTTCTTTTGCCTGAAAGGAGTTTTTCGATGCGCAGATGGTTCGCTGGCTTCTTAGCCGCCTGGATTCTGATGGGGCCGGTGCTCTCCCTGAGTGCCGGTGCGGCAGAAATGGAGCAGCCCCTCTATTCGGCTGCCGTGCCGGAGACTACGGCGGAGACTACGGAAACCTCCACCGAAGCCACCGAGCATATTCCGGAGGACACTACCGCCGCGACCGAGGAAACGGTGCATTCTGCCGAAGCAGCCGTCACCACGCCCCCCACGGTGGAAACAACCCCCGTGGAGACCGTCCCCGCCACCGTCAGCACCGCCCCCACGGAAACGGTGTCGACGACTGTCCCGGAGACCCAGCCCACAACAGAGGAATCCACAGCAGAGACCCAGTCTCAGGAAATCCCAGACCCAGCGGAAACCACCGAGGAAACCCAGCCTGCCGAAGAAGAGCCCCCCAAGAAGACCCTGTGGGAGATGATCCAGGAGTTCCTGGGGCTCATGGAAGAGGACAGCGCTCTGGAGGCCATGTCTCTGTCCGACGCCCAGGGAAATGTCCTGGCCCTGACCCCGGAATTCACCCCCAACTGTCATACCTACGGGGTGCAGATTCCGGCGGACGGCGAGCTGTCCCTGACCCTGGAACCGGGTGCGGATTACCGGATTTATGTAAATGGGACGGTTCTGGAGGAAAATCGGTACGTTTTCACCCCTCAGTGGGATTCCCAGGGGCTTTTCCAGCTGAAGCTGACACTGCTGGGCAAGAGCCTGTATGACGAGGACGAATACACCCTGTCCCTGGTTCTGACTCCCACGGCCCAGGCTCTGGAAATCACCCAGCCGCCGGAAAAAACCGAATATCAGGCCGGAGAAACCTTCGACCCCACGGGGCTGGAAGTCAAAGTCACGCTCTCCGACGGCTCCACCCTGGTACCCAAGGCCGAGGAACTGACCTTCTCCCCCGCCGAAGCGCTCACCGCGGCGGATACTGCCGTCACCGTTCAGTACGAGGATGCCAGCGCCCAGATTGAAGTCCGGGTCTCCGGCCTGGAAGGCGACGGCTCTAGGGATAAGCCCTACCTCCTGAAAACCCAGGAGGATCTGTTCCTGCTGGACGAGTGGGTCACGGCGGGCGAAGACCAGGCGGGCCTTTACTTCCAGCTGACCCAGGACATTGAAATTACGGACGCCTGGGACGGCATCGGCGACAAGAATCATCCCTTCTCCGGGGATTTTAACGGCAAAAACTTCCAGATCACCATTCCCGCCGGGGGCAAGGCCCTGTTTTCCCGCACCCGGGAGGCAACGGTACGGAATCTGAAAGTTTACGGCCCCCGGATTGAGGACTACGGCCTGGTAAGCAACTATGTGGTGGACTACGACACGGAGCTTTACGTCACCTTCCGGAACGTCACCCTGGTTTCCGGCACCCAGACCCTGTATTCCGGCTTCATCGGCGGCTACGCCTCCGGCCAGGACGCCGTAAACATTGTCAAGTGTACCATTGAGCCTGGGGTCGTCATCGGCTATGACAAGAAGCAAAGCCACATTGGCTCCTTCGGCGGCGAGTTCAACGGCTACATCCAGAATTCCACCAGCGCCGCCACGGTCTACGGCGTGAACTATGTGGGTGGTCTGGTCGGCAACAAGGGCCAGTCCATGGGCGATTTTGAGATCACCGGCTCCTCCTTCACCGGCACCCTGTCCGCCACCGGGAAATGCGTGGGCGGCATTGTGGGCGGCGGCTACGCCGGCACCGGCTGGGGACTGGACACCGCCCCCAACACCCGGGGCGTGGTCATTCGGAGCTGCGCCGTCAGCGGCAGCGTCTCCGGTGGCGTGGGCGTAGGCGGTATTCTCGGCGCAGAAAACTGCGCCCAGCAGTTCTGGGACAACGGCGTATGCGAGATAACGGGCAATGAATTCACCGGCTCTGTCCACGGCTCCAAGTTCGTCGGCGGTGTCATTGGCTTCATGCAGTCCCTGAATGCCGACGCCTCCATCAGCAATAACTACTATAAAAACGCCTCCCAGGGCATCGGCGCCGTGGCCCATGTGGACACCAGTGCCCTGTCCAATGGCTTCCACGGGGACACCTATTACTACAACACCTCCAAATACGTCCCCGACGGCCAGGGCGGCGTAAAATCCTACGACGATGAGATCAACTGCGTCAAGCTGAAGCTCTATATCGACCTGCCTACCATCGGCAGCTCCGAAAGCGGCGACACCCGGGCGGTTTCCAAGCCCGCTCTGAACCGGACGGACGATCCCCTGGGCGTGGACAAAACCAAGCTCTGCCACACCGACGGGGTCACGGAAAGCCGGGTCACCAAGCTGGCTGCTTCCGGCAGCTGCAAAACCGAGTACGTCCAGGGAGAGGCTCTTGACCTCACCGGCCTGATCCTCACCGCCACCTGGAGCACCGGGGAAACCACCGAGGTTGCCCTGAAAGACGTGACCGTCTCCGGCTTCGACACCAACACGCCGGGCACCCAGACCGTCAAACTGACCTACCAGGGAGCGGAAGCCCGGCTCACCGTCATCGTCACCCCAAAATCCACGGACATCACCGTGACCGTGACCATTCTGGGCGACAGCAAGCACGGCGACAACGGCTCCATCCACGGCCTTGCCATGGGCGGTCTGACCACCTGGGTCAGCAGCACCAAGATCACCGCCAAATCCACCAATACGGTCTGGGATGTGCTCCAGCCCCTGCTGGACGAAAAGGGCTACACCTACTCCGCCAGCGACAACAACAAGTACGGCTCCGTGTACATCGCCTCCATCAACGGCCTGGGTGAATTCACCAACGGCCCCAATTCCGGCTGGATGTACACCTTCAACGGCACTCATCCGAACCGGGGCGTCTCCGCCTACTACCTGAAAGACAACGCCAAGATTGTCCTGCACTACACCGACGACTACACCTATGAGGAAGGCGGCAAGAATTACGGCAAAACCCCCGGCAGCGAGGACGCTGCCAAGGAAGTCATTGCCCTGATTCAGAAAATCGGCACTGTGGCCTACACAAACGCCTGCAAGAGCCGGATCGACGCCGCCCGGAAGGCCTATGACGCTCTGACCGATGCCGAAAAGGCCAAAGTCACGAACTTTGAAACTCTCAAAAGTGCGGAAGCCAAATATGAAGAGCTGAAAAAGGCCGCCCAGAAGGCCAACGCCGAGAAGGTGGAAAAGCTCATTAAGGCTATCCCGAACCCGGTGACAAAGGCCAGCAAATCGGCCATCGACAAGGCCCGGAAGGCCTACGACGGTCTGACCGAGGAAGAGCGGAAGCTGGTCACAAACCTGAAGGTTCTGACCGGGGCAGAGGCCGCCTACGCAAAGCTCACCGCCACAAAAACGGATCTGGCAAAGGCTCAGGCCGTCATGGACGCAATCAAGGCTCTGCCCGCCTCGCCGGATGCCAAGTCTCTGGAGGCCGTCCGGAAGGCCTACGACCGGCTGACCGCCCGGCAAAAGCTGCTGGTGGAAAACTACGGGGTTCTGGAAGCGGCGGAGGCCAGACTTTCCGGTGAAACCGCCGTCATCACGGCCGAAAGCCGCTATAAGGCCACGGGAGAATATATTCAAAGCCTGGGTACCCCCAGTGTAGGCCCCATCGGCGGCGAATGGGGGGTGCTAGGTCTGGCTCGGTCGGATCTGACCGTGCCCGGCCTGAAGGACTACTGTCAGAAGGCTCTGGAATTTATCCGGCAGTCCATCGATCCTGCCACCATGCGGCTGCATTCGGCCAAATCCACGGACAATTCCCGGATGATTCTGGCTCTGACGGCCATCGGCAAGGATGCCACCAACATTGACGGCTACAACCTGGTGGCGGGCCTCAGCGATCTGGACTATGTGACCTATCAGGGCAATAACGGCCCGATCTGGGCACTGATTGCCCTGGATTCCGGCAACTACCCTGCCTCCGGCACCGCCACCCGTCAGGCTCTGCTGGAAACAATTCTGTCTGCTCAGACCTCCGATGGGGGCTGGGCCGTCACCGGAAGCAAAGCGGATACGGACATGACCGGCATGGCCCTACAGGCTCTGGCTCCCTACTATGAAACCAACGAGCAAGTCCGCGCCGCCGTGGACAAGGCCATTGACAAGCTGTCTCAGATGCAGCAGGCGGACGGCTCCTTCTGTGCGGACTACGGCGACGGAAACCCGGTTGCCACCAGCGAATCCATCGCCCAGGTCATCACCGGCCTGACCGCCCTGGGCATCGACCCGGCCACCGATTCCCGGTTTGTCAAGTCCGGCGGCTCAGCCCTGGATGCTCTGCTTCGCTACTATGTGGACGGCGGCGGCTTCCGGCATCTACTGGAGGGAGAACGGGACGGCATGGCCACCGAACAGGGCTACTATGCTTTGACTGCCTATTTCCGCTTCCGCAATGGAGAAACCGCCCTGTACGATATGACGGACGTTCTGGACAAGGGCGGCGATCCGGTGGATGCCCCTTCCCAGGTTTCCGTGAAGAAGGACACCAAACTCACCCAGTCCGAGAAGGAAAAGAGTGTCTCTCCCCTGCTGATTGTCGGCATTGCCCTGATAGTTCTGGGCGCAGGCACGGTGGCCGCCCTGGTAATTCTCCGGAAAACCTGCGAAAATGAGGAATGATTTATGAAGAAGAAAACCGCGAATTTTCTGATGGTTCTGGCCATTGCCATTATCGTCGTGGGAGGCGTGCTGCTGGCCTTCGCCCTCCGGGAGCAAACCTCGGATCACCTGGGCAGCAGTTATCAGATTGCCCCCATTCCCGACAATTACCTTGCCGGCGGCGGGGACAAGACCTGCACCATCACCATTGTCTGTCCCACGATTTTCGACAATCTGAACAGCCTGAATGCGGAAAAAGCGCCTTTTGTTCCCAAAGATGGTACCATTCTGCCGTCCACGAAGGTCACTTTCACCGAGGGAGAAACGGTATTCGATGTGCTCAAGCGGGTCTGCGACGCGGCCCAGCTGCAAATCGAGTACAGCTACACCCCCCTGTACGAAAGCTACTATGTAGAGGGCATCAACCATCTGTATGAGTTTGACTGCGGCCCGGAATCCGGCTGGATGTACAAGGTCAACGAGTGGTTTCCCAACTACGGCTGCTCCGCCTACACCCTGAAGGACGGGGACGACATTGTCTGGTGCTACACCTGCACCGGCCTGGGTGCGGACGTGGGCGAGACCTGGATGGGTGACCAATGAGCAGCGACGCCTTCTCCAACCGGCACCCGGCGGTTAATTTCGTCTTTTTCCTGGTGGTCATCTGCTGCGCCGCAGTCATCCAGCACCCGGCCTATCTGGCGGTAGGCATTTTCAGCGGGGCGGTGTACTACCTGCTGCTGCATGGCAGCAGGGGGCTTCTTGGGATTGCCGGAATGCTCCCTATCTTTCTCATTTTGTCTCTGCTCAATCCCCTGTTCAACACCTACGGCGAGCATATTCTGTTTCATCTTTTCGGCAGACCCTACACCCTGGAGGCTCTGCTCTACGGCTTTGCCATCGGCGGAACCTTTCTGGAGATGCTCCTGTGGTTCGGCTGCTACAACCAGGTTCTCACCAGCGACAAATTCACCGCTCTTTTCGGCAATCTGATTCCCGCACTGTCACTGCTGCTGGTAATGGTTCTGCGGCTGATTCCCAGCTTTCTTCGCAAGGCCGCTCAGCTGACCGGCGCCCGGAAATCCATCGGCAAAGGAGCCGCCGAAGGCAGCTCCAATCAGGAAAAGCTCACGGACGGCATGGCCATTCTGGGTGCGCTGACCTCCTGGGCTTTAGAGGGCAGCATCGTCACCGCCGATTCCATGCGCTCCCGGGGCTATGGCACCGCCAAACGCAGCAGCTTTCAGATTTATCGGATGACCGGACAGGACGGATGGCTTCTTGCCCTTATGGGGCTGCTGCTGGCAGCCCTGGTTTTCCTGGGAAATACCCATTCAGACTTTACGCCGGTGCTGGATATGGCGCCGATTCGGGGCAGGAATGCCCTGGGGCTTGCCGCCTATGGGGCATTTGCCCTGCTTCCCGCCGCATTACACACAAAGGAGGCCATTGCATGGCACATTTCGAGATCCGGAATCTGACCTTCTCCTATGCCGCCGCCAAGGGGCGGCACAGCCTGGAGAACGTCAGTCTTTCCATTGAACAGGGAGAATTTCTTGTCCTGTGCGGTGCCTCCGGCAGTGGGAAAAGCACCCTGCTGCGTCAGCTGAAAGCCGTGCTGACCCCCAGCGGAAAACGCAGTGGGGAGGTCCTCTTCCATGGCGTGCCCCTGAGTCAGGTTCCCGACCGGGATCAGGCGGCAAAAATCGGCTTTGTCATGCAGAATCCGGACGATCAGATCGTCACGGACAAGGTCTGGCACGAGCTGGCCTTCGGCCTGGAAAGCCTGGGCTGCGACCAGAAGACCATGCGGGCCCGGGTTGCGGAAATGGCCTGCTATTTCGGCATTCAGGACTGGTTCCATCGGGATGTGGCCACCCTCTCCGGCGGCCAGAAGCAGCTGCTGAATCTGGCCTCCATTATGGCCATGCAGCCGGAGGTGCTGATTCTGGACGAGCCCACCAGCCAATTAGACCCCATCGCCGCCTCGGATTTTCTGAACACCGTCCGGAAAATCAACATGGAACTGGGCACCACCGTGCTCATCACCGAGCATCGGCTGGAAGACATCTTCCCCTATGCTGACCGGGCGGTGGTCATGGACGGGGGCAGAATTCTGGCAGACGATACCCCCAGCCGGGTGGGTCAGCTGCTCTTTGCCCGGAATCACCCCATGTTCACCGCCATGCCCACCCCGGTGCGGGTATTCTACGGAGCCGGGTGCGGCGGAGAAAGCCCGCTGACGGTTCGTCAGGGACGAAGCTGGCTCAGCCGGGAATTTCCGGAAGCCCCCGAAAAGAATACCGTTCCCGCCCCGGCACTTCCCGAGGAAGTGGAAAATCCGGCGCTGATGCTCAAAGAACTCTGGTTCCGGTATGAAAAGGATTCCCCGGACATTCTCCGTGGAGTCAGTGCGGAGGTTCCCGCCGGAAGCCTCTACGCCATCTTAGGCGGCAACGGCGCCGGAAAATCCACCACCCTGAAGGCCATTTCCGGTATCTGTCGTCCCTACCGGGGCAAAATCACCCTCTTCGGAAAGTCCATGGAAAAATACAAGTCTTCCGAGCTGTTCCGGGGCTGTCTTGCCATGCTGCCCCAGGATCCCAAGAGCCTGTTTGTAAAGAAAACCGTCCGGGAGGAACTGGAGGAAATGACGAAGGATACTTCCGCCATTTCCGAAATTGCCCGGCTGTGCCAGATTGAATCCCTTCTCGGCAGCCATCCTTATGACCTGTCCGGCGGCGAGCAGCAACGAGCCGCCCTTGCCAAGGTGCTGCTCACCAAGCCCCGGCTTCTTCTGCTGGACGAACCCACCAAGGGCATCGACTGTTTCTTCAAGGAGACCTTCGCAAAGATTCTGGCCGACCTGAAGGCCCAGGGCATTACCGTCGTTATGGTGTCCCACGACGTGGAGTTCTGCGCCCGGTACGCCGATGTGGTGGCCATGTTCTTCGACGGCCAGATTCTCACTGCGGATACTCCCCGCCGGTTCTTCGGGGCCAACAGCTTCTACACCACCGCCGCCCACCGGATGAGCCGTCACGTCTTTACCGGTGCGGTCACCGCCGAGGATGTCATCGCCCTTTACCGGAAGAACAAGGAGGCCGACCAATGAAAAAATCCCACATTGCCATGCTGCTGATCTTCCTGCTGGTGATTCCCGCCACCCTGTTCTTTGGCCTCCGGCTGACGGGCCGAGCCTATTATCTCACCAGCACCCTGGTAATCGCCGAAATTCTCGTTCCCTTCCTGCTGGCCTTCGAGGATCGGAAGCCCCAGGCCCGGGAGCTGGTGGTGCTGGCGGTGCTGTCCGCCCTGGCGGTTGCCGCCCGGGTAGCGATCCCCATTCCCAGCTTTAAGGCGATTTTCGCCGTCATCATGCTCTCCGGCATTGCCTTCGGCCCGGAAAGCGGCTTTCTGGTGGGGGCCGTTTCCGCCTTTGCCAGCAACTTTTTCTATGGTCAGGGAGCCTACACTCCCTGGCAGATGTTCGCTTACGGTGCCGGCGGGATGCTGGCGGGCTTCCTGTTCGCCAAGGGACGCCTGCCCCAAAAGCCCCTGGTCATGGCCATTTTCGGCTTTGCGGCGACGCTCTTTTTCGTTGGGCCGCTTCTGGACACCTGCTCGGTATTTCTCATGCTGCCGGTCGTCAATCTTCAGACGGCCTGGCCATTGTATCTGTCCGGATTTCCGGTAAATCTGAGCCAGGGCGTGTGCACCTTCCTGACCATGCTGCTCTTTGGCCGTCCCCTTCTGGAAAAGCTGGATCGGGTAAAGCTGCAATACGGCATGACGGAGGACGACAATGGGGTTTGAAGCCTGCCATCCGGCAGTTAACTTTATCTTTTTCGCTTCCGTTCTCTGGGGGGCGGTGTCCTTTCAGCACCCGGTATTTCTGGCCATTGCCTGGCTGTGCGCCTTTGCCTACAGCGTCCGCCGAGCGGGGCGAAAGGCAGTGATTTTCAACCTCTTCCTGCTGCCGCTGATTGTGATTTTCGCCCTGTACTACAGCGCCTACCATCATTTCGGCGTGACGGTGCTCCGGAAGAATTTCATCGGCAACAGCATGACCCTGGAAAGCCTTGTCTACGGGCTGGTCATCGGCGTTCGATTTTCCGCCGTGTGTATGTGGCTGGAATCCCTGTTTTCCGTGGTTTCTTCGGATAAAATCATCTATTTATTCGGCAGAATCAGCCCCAGGCTTTCTTTATTTGCCACCATCCTGCTGCGCTTTCTCCCCCGGCTTTCCCGGGAGGCTGGAAGAATCAATCTGGCCAGGAAGGCCGTCGGCCGGGGTGCCGGTCAGGGGAATCTCCTCCGGCGGTTTTGTAACTGCCTGGGGATTTTCTCCATGCTGATCACCTGGATGATCTCCGCCCTGGCTCTGGAATCCGATTCCATGCGCTCCCGTGGGAGCCTGCTCCCGGGGCGGACAGCCTTCTCCATTTACCGATTTGACAACCGGGACAGGGCTTTCGTCATTTCGCTGTTCACCTACCTGACCCTGACTCTCATGGGGGCAATTCTGGGCACCGGCCGAATGTGGTACAATCCCAGAATCCTCTGGCGTCCTCTGAACGCCCTGGGTCTTCTCACCGCCGCCGGATATCTGGCGCTGTGCCTGATGCCCCTTGGACTGGAACTCTGGACGGATTACCGGTTCCGCAAAGCCCGGACTTCCTGAACGAAATAACAGGCGCACTGCATTTCGCAGTGCGCCTGTCCTTCTACTATTTACCCATTCACCGCATCCACGAACCGCAGGAAAGCGTTTCTTCCCTCCTGGGTGTTCTTGTAGACACCCGCGTCCTCCAGGACTTCGGTGAACACCTTTCCCGTCTCCTGAAGCACAATGTCCAGGACGTTGTCCGGGGTGAAGGTGTACCGCTTTTTCAGCTCCTCTACCCAGGGGGCGTGCTTGCTCAGCACCTCGTCCGCGCCGATGTCCCGACCTTCCACAATGGCCTGAGCCAGATCCGTCAGCTCCTTTTTCAGCCGGCTGGGAAGCACCGCCAGACCCATGACCTCGATGAGACCGATGTTCTCCTTCTTGATGTGGTGCTTGTCCGCGTGGGGATGGAATACCCCCAGGGGATGCTCTGGGGTAGTAATGTTGCACCGCAGCACCAGATCCAGCTCATAGAGCTTTCCTCTGCGCCGGGCAATGGGGGTAATGGTATTGTGAGGCTCTCCGTCGGAAAAGGCCACCACGCCCACGCTTTCATCGGAATAGCCCCGCCAGCAGGTGAGAATCTTGTCTGCCAGCGCTGCCAGCCGCTCCGGATTCTCCCCATCCAGCCGGATGACGCTCATAGGCCAGCGGACAATGCCCGCCTGAACGTCCTCGAAGCCCGCGAATTTCAGCTCCTGCTCCACAGGGGCGGTCTCCATGGCGAAAGTATAGTGTCCCCCCTGGAAGTGCTCATGGCTGAGGATAGAGCCGCCCACAATGGGCAAATCGGCATTGGAGCCCACAAAATAGTGGGGGAAGGCCTTCACAAAGTCCAGCAGCTTCTCAAAGGCCGCCCGGTCGATCTTCATGGGCACATGCCGGGAATTGAACACGATGCAGTGCTCATTGTAGTAAACGTAGGGAGAATATTGGAGACACCAGTCCTCCCCGCAGACGGAAATGGGAATGATCCGATGGTTTGCCCGGGCAGGATGATTCATCCGCCCGGCGTAGCCCTCGTTCTCCCGGCACAGCTGGCACTTGGGGTAAGCGGTCTGGGGAGCGTTCTTCGCTGCGGCAATGGCTCTGGGATCCTTCTCAGGCTTACTCAGGTTGATGGTGATATCCATCTGACCGTAGGCGCTGTCGTACTTCCAGCGCATATCCTTCGCAATCCGATAGCGGCGGATGTAGTCGGTATCGCAGCTGAACCGATAGTACCACTCGGTGGCCGCCTCCGGGCTCTGGGCGTACCTTTCCCGGAAGGTGCGGACGACCTCCCGGGGCATGGGCGTGACTGCGCCCATAATCCGGGTGTCGAAAATGTCCCGTGCGGTGATATTGTCCTCACACAGGCCCTTTTCCACGGCGTAGTCCAGAATTCCGGCCAGAATTTCCTCTAAGTCCTCGCTCTGGGGCTCGTCGGTGGGGGTGTAGTCGTCCTTACGGAGAATATCCAGCAGCCGATTGACCAGCACATAGTGATCTACCGGCTCCGCCAGTCCCCGATTCATGGCGTAGGAGACCAGCGAATCAATACAGGTATCGATGGTCATCCCTCCACCTCCATCTCCACGCCGCCCTGGGGACGGATGGACAGAACATGGCAGGCACCTTCGCCCAAAGCAGTGTCAATCCCTGCCCGGAAAGAATCCAGCAGCTCGAAGGGCACAAAGGCCTGCACCGTTCCGGCGAAGCCGCCGCCGTGAACCCGGTAGGCGCCCTTGCCCCGCAGATAATGCTCGCACAACCCCAGGGCCACCGCCACAGGCTGCTGGCGCACATATCCCGCAGGAATCACATTCTGCAAATACATCCAGCTGGAGAAGCCGGACTCCCGGATGAGACTCAGGAAACCCTGGAAATCGCCCTTTTCCAGGCAGGCAACCTGCTCCGGCACCCGGCGGTTTTCGTTGTATTCGTGCATGGCCCGCATAACCGCCCGATCGCCGCAGGTTTCCCGGAGTTTGGGGATGGCGGCGTAAAATTCCTCCTCAGGAATTTCCGTGGTCACTTCCCTGCCCAGGCAATCGCAGATTTCCTTCAGCTCTCCGGGAATGGCCGCGTATTCATCGGTCAGGTCGGCGTGATCTGCCCGGGAGTCGATGATGCACAGGGCATGGCCGGTGGTGGAGAAATCGAAGTGCACCGGCCGGATATCCGGGTGAGCCTTGTCCGCAAAATCGATGGTCACAAGGCCGCCCACCGCGCTGGCGGTCTGGTCCATCAGGCCGCAGGGCTTGCCGAAGAACACGTTCTCCGCGTACTGGCCGATCTGAGCCACCTCAGCCTGGGACACCCGGCCGTCAAAGAATAGATGATTGATGATGGTGCCGATGAGCACCTCAAAGGCTGCGGAGGAGCTCAGGCCGGAGCCGGGCAGCACCGTGGACTCGCAGTAGGCGTCAAAGCCCTCAACCTTGCAGCCCAGCTGGGCGAACCGAGCCGCCACGCCCCGGATGAGCGCGGGCGTAGAGTTGATCTCCGCCGCCACCGGCTCCAGATTGTCCAAATCCACCTGACACAGAGGGTAGCCCTTGGACTGGACACGAATCACGTTTGTCCCGCTGACACGGACAGCCGCCACCGTGTCCAGGTTTACCGCGCCGGCCAGCACCCGACCCCGCTGATGATCTGTGTGATTGCCGCCGATTTCCGTGCGTCCGGGGGCGGAAAAATACCGCTGGGCTTCCCCGCCGAAGGCGGTGGAAAAGCCGGAATCCAGTCTCGTTTTGTCCTTTGCGGAAAGAATCAGGTTCGACATAACATCCTCCAAACGATCGCCCGCAGGCTCTCTTATTTATATATTTCTGCTGCTTTTCATTATACACGCAAAGTGCGGAAAATGGAAGTCCCAATTTCCCTTTCTCCGGCCTGTTTTTGCCCGAAAAAAGAAAATGAAAAAAATCGAAAAAACTGCTTGACATTTTCCGGTTGTGTGCTATAATACAGAAGTCGTCCGGCAAGGGCGGCGAACGAAAACAAAATATGGGGGTATAGCTCAGCTGGGAGCCCGGTTGAAGCGGTAAACAACCCCCGCACTAATTGAATAAGAAATTACTCAGCGCACCCCTTATACGGGGGTATAGCTCAGCTGGGAGAGCGCTTGAATGGCATTCAAGAGGTCAGCGGTTCGATCCCGCTTATCTCCACCAAACGGGTGCGCTGAGTATTCTTAATAAAGACTTGCTTTGAAAAAAGTGAGTTTTTTGTTTTATGCCCACTTCTCTTTTGAAGCGGGCTTTTCTTATGCGGCGATTGCCGAAATGTCCAGCCCAGCGCTGAACTGCTCAAAGTCAATGTTGAAGTCGATATGTAGCCGATAGTCCCGATACACCTCCACGCGCCGGATCAGGCAACTCACGATCATTTTCTTTGACTCCATGCTGGCGCTGTCGTACATGTCCGCCCATGAGATAATATCGTCGTACTGAGCGTTTAAGGCATCTAGCATGGCCTGTCCCTCGTCGTAGGCCGCCTGCGCCGCCTCCATAGTGTGCTGAACTTCGAGACATTTCGTCTCACAGTCAGAAATCAAAGAACCAAGCAAATCCTGCGAAAAAGCACTTTCGCCCCGGAGGGATTTAATGACCTCCGCTCGGAGCGTATCAAGCTCGGCGGCCTTGGCGTAGTCTGATTTTGCACTTTTGAGAAGTGCCTTCCGTTCTTCCATCTTTTCACGGTAGCGGATATTAACGATCTCGCTTTTAGGGATTGCTTTCATCCGCCCAAAAATCTGCCGCACCACCTTGTCAATGATACCGTCAAGAATATGCGCTGTGTAGCCAGTCTGCCCGTCACACTCGGTTTGTTTGCGGGTCTTGCCGTAGCAGATATACCGCACACGCTTTACAATGCGGTGAGCATCTTCCTTGCATGGATAAGCCTTGCCGTTGGTGGTGAGCGCCAGCCGGGAGCCACAATGCCCGCAAAAGACATTCCCGGCCAGCAAGGACTGACCACGGGTATTCAGCGGTACACGCCGTTCCTGTTCGGCGGAGTTGGCGCGGGAGGTACGAATGTGCTGTGCGGCCTCAAACAGCTCCGGCGTTATGATCTGCAAGTGGGGCAGCGTTTGGGAGCGGCTTTCGCCGCTGCGAAGCACCCCGGTATATGTCAGATTGCAAATGATACCCCGGATGCTGGCGTGATGCCACATTTTACCCGTTCTCGCCCGATAGCCGAGGTTATTTAAGTAGGTGGCGATCCGTTGAGCACCGAAACCCTCATGCACATATTTGTCAAAGATGATCCGTACCACAGCGGCCTCGGCCTCGTTGACAGCCAGTTCCAAAACCTCGTGCTTGCGTTTATTGAAGCGCCCACTCTTTACAAGGTCATATCCATAAGGAGCAAGACCGCCCTTGAAACCGCCGTCCTCGACGAGCTGGCCAAGAGCGGTTTTTGTGCGTATTGAAGTTTTTTCGCTTTCGCCGTCAGCCTGCCAAAAGCGGATGTAGTTGGTGAGCTTGTCCGTGTGATTATCAAAACGCTGCTCGCCCTCCTGCGTACTCCAGACCCGGATGCCGTTCTTGACAAACCATTCCACTACAAAGGGCGTTTCGTCAGCGATACGCCCGATGCGGTCAAACATGAACACAAGCAGAATATCGAATTTTCCCTGCTTGGCGCGCTCCTTGATGATTTGCAGCTTGTCCCGGTTTTCAGCTCTAACCTTATGCCCGGACACGCCGTCCTCCTGTTCCTCGTGAACAATCGTCCAGCCCATTTTTTCACAGAAGCGATGGCACTCTCTGCGCTGCATGGGAATGTCGGCTTGGCTTTTGTCGTTGTAGTCCACCTGCTTGTCGGTGGACACTCTGTATAAGCAACAAACTCTTTCTTTCATATATTGATCCGTCCTTTCTGTAAGTCCAATGGGCTTTGAAAGAGCGAATCAATACACGGGGTATATGAACTTTTCAAGGTGCATAGGGGTATCCCCACTATTATTATCGCTCAGTTTGGCCTTCAATGCAAGGCTGTCGCCGGGTGTTTTATCGGTGAGGTTATTAGCAAAGGAAGATAGCAAAATCTGCTTCACATGACCCAGCACCGCCGTGTTTCTGCTGTCAGCAAAAGTGGCAGAGATTTCATAGCCGTCAACAGCAAAGACGGCTCGGCGTTTCCTATGATCCATAAGCTACCTCCTCGTTCATATTAAAAGTGGATGGGGAAGTCAAAACCCCCGGCTAAGCCGGGGGCTTGAATAAGCCCTAGAAGGGCTTTTTACTGGCCTCACCCCTAACCCCGAAAGTTTGCCGACCGCATTCTCGTTTCGGGCCGCCCCTAAAGGGACTTTATTTATGCCTTCTGGTTCGAGCTACCCGTAAACGGGTCGACATATTCCTTTATGCTCATTTGATCTGCTATCTGATCTTCACGCAGCTGATTCTGAATATACTCCTTTATCTGCTTTTTATTTTCCCTCCGTATCTGCAGGAAGGTGATCGTGTCATTGTTCTCTCCCCTTCCAGCAAGATTGACAAATCTTTCCTGAAAGGCGCCTACAAACGTTTGAAGTCCTGGGGGCTGGAAGTCGTATTCGCAAAGCACGCGGGGAGTTCCAACGGAACGTATGCAGGAAATATCCGGCAACGCCTCGAGGACCTGCAGGAAGCCATGGACGATGAAGAAGCCAAAGTCATATTCTGTAGTCGGGGCGGTTACGGAGCCGCGCATCTGATAGGCAAACTGGATTTTACCAAGTTCAGGCAGCATCCCAAATGGCTCATCGGATTCAGTGACATCACCGCCCTCCATAATCTGTTCCAGCAGAATGGCTTCGCGTCGTTGCACGCCCCCATGGCGCGCCATCTCACAGTAGAACCGGAAGACGACTTCTGCACACAAGCACTGAAGGATATACTATTCGGGCAGGCATTGGGAGGAACCGAAGCATTCAGTTATGTCTGCCCGGGGCACAAACTAAATCATAAGGGAGAGGGAAAAGGCGTGTTACGCGGCGGCAATTTGTCTGTGTTCTACGGGCTGCGTGGTACTCCTTACGATATTCCCGCCGAAGGCACCATCCTCTTCATCGAAGATGTGGGAGAACGCCCACATGCGGTGGAACGCATGATGTACAATCTCAAACTGGGAGGTGTCCTCGACAAGCTTTCCGGCCTCATCATCGGACAATTCACCGAATACGAGGAGAACAAGTCCCTGGGAAAAGACCTATATGGCGCATTGGCCGATTTGGTGAAGGAATACGATTACCCGATATGTTTCGATTTTCCCGTCGGACATGTCAGCATGAATGTACCGCTGATAAACGGCGCTGCGGTAACACTGAAAGTTGGAAAGAAAGAAGTGAAACTAAGTTTTAATACAGAAAGAGAATGAAACGGAATTATACATTCATCCCGTTGCTGCTGTTGCTGATTGTAGCGATAGTGGCATGCAGCAACAACAGCAGCAAGTCTGCAGCCGATAATGACAGTGAGGGCAATGCGACCCAAGCGACTGTCCAAGTGCCTCAGTTCAGTGCAGACAGTGCATATCAATACATACAGACCCAAGCGGATTTTGGTCCGCGCGTGCCCAACACCGCCGCCCACAAAGCCTGCGGAGAATTCCTTGCCAAGAAGCTGGAGGAATTCGGCGCCAAAGTATACAACCAGTATGCCGACCTGGTGGCTTACGACAACACCATCCTGAAAGCGCGCAATGTTATCGGCGCCTATAATCCGGAAAGCAAAAGGCGTGTACTGCTCTGTGCCCATTGGGACAGCCGTCCTTATGCCGACCAGGATGCCGACAAGACGAAGCATCACAGCCCCATCCTGGGTGTGAACGATGGAGCCAGCGGTGTAGGCGTATTGCTCGAAGTGGCCCGCCAACTGCAACAGCAGGCTCCAGCCATCGGCATCGACATCATCTTTTTTGACGCCGAAGACTATGGCATCCCCTACTTCTATCAAGGTGCATACAAGAACGACACTTGGTGCCTGGGCTCGCAATATTGGGGACGAGTACCCCATGTAGACGGCTATAATGCCCGCTACGGCATCCTGCTCGACATGGTAGGCGGAAAGAACGCCACCTTCTACAAGGAACAGTTCTCTCAAAGAACCGCCGGTAAGTACGTGAACAAGATATGGAACACAGCCCACCGCCTGGGCTTCGGCAACTTCTTCCCCAAAGAAAAAGGCACCGAAGTGACAGACGACCATATGTATGTATACAACCTGCGGCAGATTCCCTGCGTAGACATCATCAACTATGACCCGAACTGCGACACCGGCTTCGGTGACTTCTGGCACACGATAGACGACACCATGGACATCATCGACAAGGGCACTCTCAACGCAGTGGGACAGACCTTGCTCGAAGTCA
>OHNJ01000112.1_pt1 | contig 25585 bp, 19 predicted proteins | sample 1569611 | NCBI WGS metagenome assembly OHNJ01 (sample SAMEA3879607, study PRJEB24766) | human gut metagenome | biome: human-associated habitat; feature: feces | place: USA | collected 1985/1987
TAAGACGACGTACATCGGCACGGGAAAGGCGGATGATCTTTCCCTGCTTTGCAGCGCGCTCGAAGCCGACATCGTGATTTTTGACGACGAGCTGTCCGCGATCCAGATGCGCAATCTCGAGGACGTGCTGGGCGTTCCCATCATTGACCGCACGATGCTGATCCTGGATATTTTTGCATCGCGTGCGGAGTCCCGCGAGGGCAAGCTGCAAGTGGAGCTTGCACAGCTTCAATACCGATTGCCGCGTCTGCTCGGCATGGGGCGCGCACTGTCGAGACAGGGCGGCTCTGGCGTCGGAATGCGAGGCCCGGGCGAGAAAAAGCTGGAGATCGATCGGCGCAGGATCCGCAGACGGATCTTTGAGCTGCAGCAGGAGCTCGACGAGATTGAAAAACAGCGCGCGCTGCGGCGCGTCAAGCGCGGCAAGAATGCGGTTCCCGTCGTTGCGCTCGTCGGATATACGAACGCGGGGAAATCGACGCTGCTCAACGCACTGTCCGGCGCGAACGTTCTGGCGGAGGATCAGCTTTTTGCAACGCTGGATCCGGTCGTGCGCCGCATTACGCTTCCCAACGGGACGGAGTGCCTGCTCTCGGATACGGTCGGATTTATCAACAAACTTCCGCACGATCTCGTGCAGGCGTTTCGCTCCACGCTCGAAGAGGTCAGAGACGCGGATTTGCTGCTGCATGTGATCGACAGCAGCAGCCCATATTATGACGTGCAGATGCGCGTCGTGGAAGAGGTCGTTTCCTCGCTCGGCGCGGCGGATACGCCCTGTATCCAGGTATTCAACAAGATCGACAAGAATACGGAGAACACCCTGCGCCCCGACGCCTGCCGCATCAGCGCAATGACGGGTGCCGGGGTATCGGAACTGCTCGAGGACATCGAAACACAGCTTTCGCACAGTCGTGTACGAGTAGAGCTGACCGTTCCCTATGACCGCTATGAGACCATGCAGCAGCTGCGCGCTTTCGGCACGATCCTTTCCGAATCGCACGAGGCGGACGGCACGCATGTGACCGTACTGCTCGATGAAGGACTGCTCTGGAAGGTCAAAAAGGGATTGGAGAGATAGCCGGAGCGCCGTGGCCTGCGGCATGGAACAAAACGAAAAGAACGGCGGGATCGCGATATGAGCAAGTCCCGCCTTTTTTGTACCGCGCCGCGCTACATGGCAGCGTCCGAAAGGGAAAGTTCTTTTCGCATCGAAACAAGTCCGCATAAGTCGGGATACATATACATAGACTATAAGCATGAAGAAGTTTGACTGGAAATCGATCCATTGGAAAACGCTTCTTGTGAGCGAAGCCGTCGCTTTGGGCGTAGGCGGCCTGTCCGCGCTGTTGACCTCCGGCAGTATGGAACGGTATCAGGCGATCAAGCGGCCGCCGCTGTCGCCGCCCGGCACGGTCTTTCCAATCGTATGGACGGTGTTATTTTTGCTCATGGGCATTTCCGCATATCGGATCTGGCGTGCAGGGGAATCGAAAAAGAGAAAGACGGCGCTCACGCTGTATGTTTTACAGCTCGCCGTCAACTTTGTTTGGCCCATTTTGTTTTTCTGCCTCGGTGCGTTCGGATTGGCCTTTGTCTGGCTGCTTTTGCTTTGGGGACTTGTGGTCGCGATGTGCTTTGTATTCTATGACGTTGACCCGCTCGCAGCCTTTCTGCAGGCGCCCTATGTGCTGTGGCTCACGTTTGCAGCCTATCTGAATTTCGGGATCCTGCTGCTGAACGCATAGATTTAGGAGAGAACGGCAGCTTCGCGCTGCTGTAGCCGGCGGACGAGCAAACGTCTTGAAGACGAGGGGTTCGAGACGCGCACCGCATCAAAGAGCGATGGGTCAGTAAGGCTTTCAATCTTCAGCGTAAAGCTGCTCCCCGGCACACAGGTGACGAGGATCCCATCGCCGTCAAAGACCGCGCTGCACCCTTCTCCGCCGCCGGAAACGACGAGCCGATAGGAAGCGGAAAGATCGCCCGCGGGCTCTGCCGGGTATGTGTAGAGAGAGAAACGCTCGCTTCCGGATGGATCCACCCAGTAGTCATAGACGAAATCATCCGCTGCGTTTTTCAATTTGATAAATCGGATACCATGGGAAGGCGCTTCCGCGTAAGCTTCCAGCTCCGTCAGTCCTGCATCGCCGCCCTCGGTCTTCAGCAGCCGCAGGGTAAAGCCGGAAATATTGCTCTTTGTCGGAAACCGTACCACGGTCGCATCACCGCCCGGTGCGAGCGGGCCGGTCGTTATCACGCTGCCGTCGCTGAATGCGATCTCCGCATCCAGTACGTTGGAGAAAGGGTTCGGATTGTCATAGAGCCACAGCTCGGAAAGCGGAGCCGGAGTATCCAGCGTGACCGCAACGGCCTTATTCTCGTCATCCGGAGACCAGACATGGCCGGAAAACGTAACATTGCTGACGCCGACGTCTTCGATGTCGATGCGCTTAAAATCGTTTAGCAGGGATGCATCGCCGGAAGAGGCGGACAAAGCCGCCCGATAGAGGAGCGAACTCGTTTCGCGCAGCCAGAAAACGCGGTCGCCGTTCAGAATGCGGTCGGCGCGTGCCGCGGCATTCTGCGATGCGTGCGCCGCAAGCATTTGATAGGTGCTTGTGGAGTACATGAGACGGCCGAGCGCCTGCTTTTCAACGGGAAAACGAATACGTTCCGCCCAAAGATAGCTGGGGTTTTCCCATAAGTAGGAAAAATCGCTGGCGTTTTTTGTGGAGCGAATGTTGTCCTTGTAAAAGTCCGGACTTGCGAACCAGGCGCTTCTGTATCCAAAGCCCTTGAATACCGTGGGCGTATAGGAAGCGTCGTCGCGGAGCATCTCACCCATGACTTCCTCAAAGAACAGCGATACGGCGCGGTGGTCCCGGTGACCGTCGCAGTCGATGCAGAAGAGCGTATCCGGTCTGTATTCTTCAATGACCGAACGAAGATCCGCTTTCAGATTGCTGCGCGTGTAGGGCGTTCCGTTATGATAAGCCGGGTGGGACGGCGTGCCGTATGTGGCCTGAAACCCGCCGTGTGACGTCATCTGTTCATCGCTGTCCGCATGGTAGATGTGGGAGCGTTTCGGCCGCCACTGATCGCCGTAACCAAGGAAGATCACGTTTTCTTCCGGGATACCGACGATCGAAAGCGCCGCGATAGCTTCACGGATACGAATCTGTCCGCTGTCGCCGCCGCGGCTGTCGCCGTTTGTTACAAAGACGACGCGGACTGTGCTTCCGGCGCGGACATACGCCTCAAATACGCCGCCAAGCAGACAGACCTCATCGTCCTCGTGCGGCACGATCACCAAAACGTCATGGTTTGCATAGACGGCGTCTCGCGGAACGTCGGGGAAATCGTAAGAGAGTGCATCAAGCGCCGCTTCGTCCAGTACGGCGGTCTGTGTTTCCGGCAAGGCGGAGCTGCCCGCATCCGGCGCCATTCCGACTGCACCGGAACAGAGCACTGCAAGAAACAGCGCCGAGGTGCGGCGCATCAGCAAGGAAACGACAAAATACAATCTGCTCATGTCCTTATTATACTAACGGTACGCGTTGCTTGCAATGGAGTAAAAGTGTGCTATACTGAAACAGAGCGTGAAGGATCAATTTGGAACCGGAGGAAAAATACGTTTATATGAATCATAACGATCGTAAGTTTCATGGCAGAAGAATTCTCGCCATTGGTCTCGTCGCCGTGCTTATACTGTCAATGACGGCCTGCAACGTAAAGACGCAGCCGGAAGAGCCGTCCGCGGCCGTCACGGCGCCTTCACAGACGCCGGAAGATACCGTGGCGCCCGCGAACGCACCGTTGGTCAGAGCGCAGAGGATCCTTTCTCCGGAAGAAACGTTTTCCGTGCGCGACAGAGCGACGGGAGAGCTCGTGGACTGCACCTTTGAGGTCAGAGCGCTGGACGAGTGGGACTCCAATCTGTACTTGACCGCAGCAGGGCAAGAAATCGCGGTCGTGGAGATCTTCAGTTATCTGGAAGAAGCAAAATTGCTGGAGTTCTCGGACGGCAGCGAGCTTGTCATGTTTGTACTGGATGAGATGTCGGATGACTTCTATACATGTTTTTGTTCCGTAGAGAACGGCAAGCCCGTCCTTGCGAACGAAGTGTACGGTTCCGTGACGGAGATCGATCTGGACGGGACTGCGCAGCTGAGCCTTGTGGTGGATGTACTCGGCACATGGGGCGCGGTTCGGTCGTACGATCTGTCCTCGGACGGGACGATGACGCCGAAGCCCGACAGCCTGTATGAATTGATCCCGTATATGCCGGTTGAGGTCGGACAGGCATTCCGGGCGAGTTTTCGGGACGGCGGCGACTGGGTGGAAGGGACGCTGGAACCCGGAACGCAGCTGTATCCGACTGCAACGGATCAGGAGAGCTTTTGCCTGTTCCGGACCGTGGACGGCCGGGAAGGCAAGATCGAGTTCACCATGGTCGATTATATGATGTATGTGGACGGCGTTTCCGTGGACGAGCTGTTCGTTTCTCTTCCGTATGCCGGGTAAGGGCGCGGGGCGCACGCTTTGACAGGATGCAGGGCGGAGCTGGATTGGCGGACGGGCGGACGCGGGATGCCGAGCGTGCAAACACGGCGGAAGAATGAAAAGCGGCTGTATCGCATAAGCGCGGTGCAGCCGTTTTTGCACGGTTACGCTTGGACGGAACGCTGTTTCCGCCGACCTTTGCGCCTGCGCTTCGAGCGCGCGGCTTTGCTGCGGCTGCGCAGAAGAAGCACGATCAGCAGTACCAGCAGCACAAGCGATGCTGCGACAAGGCCGAGCAGGGTCCATGCGGACAGGTGCTGAGGCACAGCGAGCGAAGCGACGGGCTGCGGCGTTTCGGAGGGGACGGGCGTCGCAGCATCCGCAGGATCGTAGGCCTCGACGCTGCGGCTCGCTGTCAGCTCTCCGGTATACAGCAGCTTTCCGCGGTAGTGAAAGGTCACGGTGCCAAGCACATCGCCCGCCTGCACCGGTGCGGTCACCGATTCCGATGCAAAATCGGTTTCAACAGTCAACTGCGCAGGGTCGGAGCGGATCGCTTCGACGGTGTCTGCGCGCAGCAGGCATTGCGCGTCCGGATCAAACCGCACCGAAAGGGTCAGCTTTCCACCTTCGGGATCGGTCAGCCGGGAATTTTCGACCGATATCTGCTGTTCGTAGAGATCAAGGCCGAGCGTTTCCGGCGTCACCGGCGTATACAGCGTCTCGTAGATGTTCTCGAACAGCATCTTCGCATCCGAAAAACAGCGTCGGATGCGCGTACTGCGGTCGCCGCCCTCGGTCACGCCAAGCAGCACGGCAATGAGCGTAACGCCGTCTTTTTCTGCGGCGGCCACAAGGCACTTGCCGCCCTTCGCCGTGGAACCGGTCTTGATGCCGACGGCGTATTCATAGAAAAACTTGGAATCCTTCGGATCGGAGACGAGACGGTTTGTATTGACAAGGTGCAGTTCGTTCTTGCGGACCTCGTTTGCGGGGACGGTGTATTCCGCCGTTTTGACGATCTCACGAAAGGTTTCGTTCTGCATGGCGTAGGCCGCAAGCCGCGCCATATCGCGCGCAGTGGAGTAATGCTGGCCTTTGTAGACGCCGCTTGCGTTGACAAAGTGCGTCTCCGTCATGCCGAGCTCCGCGGCTTTTGCGTTCATCAGCTCCGCAAACTGCTCCACATCGCCCGCAACGTGGTAGGCGAGGGCGATCGCCGCGTCATTGCCGGACGGCAGCATGAGCCCGTACAGCATGTCGCGCAGAGGAAGTGCTTCCCCGTTTTTCAGTCCCATGAGTGTGTTGGTCGATTTGAGACGGGTCGCGACCGTCGGAACGGTGACGATCTCGTCAAGGGATTCTGCATGCTCGATCGCAAGAATGCAGGTCATGATCTTCGTCGTACTTGCGGGCGCGACCTGCTTGTCGGGATTTTTTGCGTAGATCAGCGTCTCGGGATCGGAAGCGTCGATGACGACAAATGTCGGCGCGAGAACGCTGCGGTCCATATCGCTTTCGTCCGCGCGGGCAAATCTGCTGCCCGGTAATAGAAGCAGCGCTGCGAGAAAGATCGCAGGCAGAGTTCGCCGGTTCATGAAAGCCCCTCCAGTTTTCTTGAGTATCTCTCAGTAGAATTTTAACAGACGCGGCATGGAATGTAAATGTGCTTTCACAATTCGTTCGACTTCGGTTAACAACTTCCTAATATCTTCCTGATACACTAAAACCCGACAAGGAGGGGGGAGAACCGCATGGCCACGATCCTGATCGTTGAGAGCGAGAATACCGTTTCCGAACGTTTATATCATCATTTGACGCTTGCAGGGCATGAATGCACCGCGGCGTTTTGCGGAGAACAGGCGATGCGTCTGCTGAAAGAGCAGCGTTTTGATCTGATGCTGTTGGACATGACGCTGCCCAGAACCGATGGGTTTTCCGTCATCGAGCGTGCAGGGAAGCAGTTGCCCGTAATCTGCCTTACGGCGCGCGACGGACTGCATGACCGGGTACGCGGTCTGGACATGGGCGCGGACGACTGCATCATCAAGCCGTTTGCAATGGAGGAGCTGCTTGCCCGGGTGCAGGCGGTGCTGCGCCGTACAAAGAAGTCCGACGAACGTTATCGTCTCGACGAGACGGAAATTGATTTTGCAGGGTACGACGTGACCGTATCGGGAGAAAGAGTCGAGCTGACGCCGCAGGAATTTGCGCTGCTTGAAGCGCTCGTGCTCAATCGCAATATTGCCCTTTCCCGGGAACGGCTGCTTGCCATGGCATGGGGATTGGATTTTCTCGGAGATTCTCGGACGGTGGACGTTCACATACAAAAGCTGCGAAAGAAGCTCCATTTTGAAAACCGCATCAAAACGATCTATAAGGTCGGGTACCGTCTGGAGGATCCCCCAAAACGATAAATGTTCGGATCGGCCGCCCGTGAAACGAAAGCGCATCTCGGGTATATGCGTCTATCGCCGCGTTCAAGCTGTGCGTCTGCGGAACACCGTCTGCTTTGCATTTTGTTTTGAACGCTTCGGCTGTCTCCTTTGGAACGTTTGCGACGATGCGGTCGTAGGTCTTCGAGTTATACCGCGTCTTAACAGCGGTGCTTGTTCTTCCCATTGACAACACCTCCGACGATCGGCTATACTGCCAGTGAGGCAAGACCGATACGATTAGCCGACTAAGTGATTACCCTTTCGGGCAACCGTCCTGTTGATGGCAGGGCGGTTATTTTTTACGAAAACGAATTGTGGTGGACGAGGCGTTCCTGAGCAAAGCACGAAGGAGCATTGTGACCGGTACTTCCGGAAGGGTACGGAAATCAGAGCCCCATGGCCGCGACGGCGCTCCGCTTGGAGCCACTGTCGGCCGCAAGGAGGAATCCTGATCGAAAGCGGCGCTTTGCTGTTTGAGTGAGAATATAAAAGGCCGGCCCTGTGCGGCCGGCCTTCGTGTCTATGCGGTTATGCTTTTACCGTGATGTCTTTGCCGCCTTTGATGACGTAGACCGGCGCTCTGTGATACCAGATCGCGTGGTAGACGTCGGACTCGTCCAGAACGACGATGTCTGCGTTGCCGCCAACCTTCAGCTCGTGGTTCTCAATGCCGAGCACCTTTGCTGCGGTCGTCGTGATCATGTCATAGAGCAGATCCATGTCGTCAAACGTCAGCATGCGGAGCAGATGGCTTGCAAGGAATGCGACCTGCAGCATGTTGCACTCGCCGAAGGGATAGTAAGCATCCTGAATGTCGTCCTGTCCGAGCGCAACGGGAACGCCGGCTGCGAGCAGATCCTTGACGCGCGCTGCGAGCGGGCCGGTGTGCGGGTCAGAGACGATGCCGACGCCCGCCTGCTTGAGCAGACTCGTGAGCTTGCGGAAATAGTTCTCAGGATACAGCTCCATCGCGCGGCAGTGCTGTGCGGTCACGCGGCCCTGCCAGCCCATGGCGATGGACTGCTTGCAGAGCATCTCGAGCGTGCGCTCTTCCGCGTCGCCGACGTCGTCCAACAGCATGGAGATCGGCTTATCATATTCCTTTGCATAGGCGCACATGGAATCCACATGATCCTGCTCGTCCTCTTTGGTGAACTCGATCCACGGAATACCGCCGACCACATCCGCACCGAGGTCGAGCGCCTGCTTGACCAGCTCTTTTGCGCCGGGTTCGCGGGCAACGCCGTCCTGCGGGAAAGCGACGACCTGCAGCTCAACGCGGCCCTTGCATTCTTCGCGGGCTTTGAGCAGTGCCTTGACGCCTTCGAGACGCGCCTTGGTATCAACGTCTGCAAACGCACGGATGTGCGTGTTGCCGTACTTGACCGCGAGGTCGCAGGCTTTGCGCACATTCGGGATGATCCAGGACTCGTCGTATGCGGCCTTGAAGTCCGCCGCGCGCTCGATGCTGGTCATGGCGCCTCCCATGCCGTCGCCGTTGTAGGCCTTCAGCGCCGCTTCGCCGGCCATCTGGAGCGTATAGACCTTGTCAAGATGCAGGTGACCGTTGATAAAAGACTCGGTGACCAGACCGCCCTTGGCGTCGATAACCTGCTTGGCGTCGGCATGCAGATCCTTTTCGATCGCAGCGATTTTTCCGCCCTCAATGGCGATGCTGACGAGTTCTGCGCATTTACGCGTCTTTGCGTTTTTGATCAGGATGTCGTAACTCATGATTTCCTCCCATTGTATTATTTTCATACGATGACGGATCGGATTCCGTTTTATCAGACAGCGCAGGCTGCGCCGCCGAAAAGAAAAACATAATTGTGGGGAAAACGACGATCGAACAACGAATCGAATCAACGCCGCAATTGGAATGTGAAAGGGATGAAGCATTCCGGGCGGTTTGTCTTTGTATCGCGCAAATCCGTTAGAAACCGGTTACATCGTAAGCAGATCGTACAAAAAAAGTATAATATGAACTGCGGCGGCTTGTCAAGACGACCGCGTGCTTTTACCGAAAAAGTATGCGCGGATCCCACTCGAACCTGCGGATCTGTCGGCCTGCGTGGTTACGCTCTGTATTGAAATCAGTTTCACAGCCCTGCACAACAAAAGAAAACCGTCCGGTCTCGTGATGCGGCCGGACGGTGCAGCGGAATGCGGGTCAGACGGACAATTTGGGGGACACGCCGCGTTTTTTCACACGCACGGTCTGCCAAACGATGATAGCTGCGGTGGTCGCAAGGCCGACGGAGTCCGTAATCCAGCCGGGCTTGATCATGCAAAGCCCGCCTGCGATGAGCAGGAGCCGCTCATACCAGGTGCAGTCGTCCTGTACAAAACCAGTCAGACCGCCGGAGAGCGCATACATGCCGAGCAGAGCCGTCAGCACGTTGAGGATGATGTCCAGCGGCGCGGCGTCAATCAGCAGCATGGATGGATTCAGCACAAAGATATACGGCACGATGAATGCGCCGATTGCGATGCGCGTTGCGGTGACGCCGGTCTTGAATGGTTCGGCCTTTGCGATCGCCGCGCCAGCCATGGCTGCGAGAGCGACCGGCGGCGTGATGTCCGCAATGATGCCGAAATAGAATACGAACAGGTGCGCCCCCATGATGATCGCGGGCGTCGCCGCATCGAGACCGTTTCTCATACACAGCATGGAGATGAGCGCGGGCGCGCAGATCGTTGAGGTGATCAGGTAGTTGGCCGTCGTCGGAACACCCATGCCAAGCACGATGGAAGCGAGCATTGTAAAGAACATCATGAGATAGATGTTATTCCCGGCGAGCGCCGCGAGTCCGGTCGCGAGCTTCAGACCGAGACCGGTCAGAGTAACGGTGCCGACGATCATGCCCGCCATGCCGCAGGCGATGCAGACAGTGAGCACGCCGCGCGCCCCGTTTTCGAGCGCTTCTACAATATCCATGGGGGCAAAGCCGAGCTTATCCTTGAGCGCAGGTCCGTTTTTCCAGTTCACGATGAGCGCCAGCACAAGCCAGATGCAGATCGCTATGAGAGCGTACGTCGTGAACGGGACAACATTGATGCCAAAGGGAACGAGCGCAGCGGGGAACCACGCATCCGCGTTCATGGCAAGGATCATAAAGCCGGTGGGAACGAGCGCCCACCAACGGATGCTGTAGGCCATGAGCGCGGTCAGGATGGCGCTGAGCGCCGCATAGGACGGCGTGACCTTGCTGCCCAGCATGTAGATCATGAGCGCAAGCGCAAGGAGCAGATGCCCCTGCGATTTCAGAATGGGGAGCACCTTCGGGATCTCTTCTGGAGGCATCCCGCGCAGGCCGGTTTTGCGCGCCTCGTGATGCACGGAGATCAGAATGCCGGAGAAATACAGAACAGCCGGGATGATGGCCGATTTGACCACATCGGCGTAGGCAAAGCCCGTGCTTTCCGCCATCAGAAACGCAGCTGCGCCCATGATCGGCGGCATGAGCTGCCCGCCCGTGGAGGCTGCGGCCTCGACTGCGCCCGCGAACGAGGGCTTGTAGCCAAGCCGCTTCATTGCCGGAATGGTGAAGGAACCGGAGCCGACGGTGTTTGCGACGGAGCTTCCGGAGACCGTACCCTCAAGCGCGGAAGCGATGACGGCGACCTTTGCCGGACCGCCGATATGACGGCCCGCAATGGCGTTTGCAAGATCGATGAACAGCTTGCCCACACCCGTTTTCTCAAGGAATGCGCCGAAAAGAATAAACAGGAAGATGTACGTTGAGGAAACGCCGATCGGGGTGCCGAATACGCCGGAGGTCGTATAGTACATGTGGTTCACGACCTGCTTGAGCTTCATCTGACGAATGCCGAATGTGCCGGGAATGAGGTAGCCGAAGAGCGCGTACAGCAGGAATGCCGATACGATGATGAGGATCGGCAGACCGACGACGCGGCGGCAGGCCTCCATGAGCAGGAGAATGCCGACAACGCCGACGGCAATGTCAAACGGGGTGAAATTGCCGACGTTTTTGATCACATAGCCGTAGTTGCAGGGGATATACATCACTGCAGCAAAGGCGGCGATGCCGAGCAGAAAGTCATACCACGGGATCTGATCCTTCCGCATGCCGCGCTTTGCAGGATACAGCAAAAACACGAGCAGCAGCGCGAAGGCCAAATGCGTGGGTCGGAGGATCTGGATCGGGATCGTCCAGATCGTGGTGTAGAGCTGAAACAGCGAATACACGATCAAAATGATGCTGAGCATGCGCGCGAGCGGCATGGGAAGACGGTTGCGATACGCCGACTCTTTGTCATATTTTTCGAGTACGGCTTTCGCCTCGAGCCGCGCGATCTCATCCTCGCTCATGCCGGTCGTATCGACCGACAGCAGAGATTCGGGCACAGCCTGCGCGTCTGACGTTTTTTTACGAAATAGGGACATGGGTTCGATTACCTCCGAAGGAAAAGCATTAGACAGCAGGGGAAATATCGGAACATAGCAGCAGGGAAGCAATGGAGACGCGCCGCACCCGCAGCTCGATCAGCGTGCCGGAACCGAATCGTTCCAGCAGGTCGAGCTGCCGCCCGCGGTACAGCAGCCGCTGGTGGGGCACGGCTTGCAGCAGGATGGGGATGGCCTCCTGCACCTTATCGATGCCGGACAGCACAAACCCGTCCTCCCCCATGGAAAACGTCGTGCCGATCCCATCCGCGAGATCGGGAATCCCTGCACCGTAGGACCAAAACTGCGTAGAACGGCACACGAGCTGCCGACCGTCACGCGCAATGAGATCCGTAACGTCGGAAAGATTGACCGAGTGCGTGAAACGAATGGAGAACTGCTCGCCGTCCGCAAGCGGCAGACAGAGCAGCACATCACCGCTGCGAAAATCAGAGATCACAAGCCCGTCCGCGATTGGGAGAAGCAGCAGCAGCGCGAGCAGCCCGAAGAGAAACAGGAGGGGAGACGGGCGCTTTCCGCCGCTCCCCTCGGTTTTCTTTCGTGCGGAAGTTACCGTTTCTGTCATAAGGAACGGCCGATGCTCAATCGATAACGCCCTGTTCGCGGTAGTAGCGCAGCGCACCGTCGTGGAAGTCTACGGTCACGCCGTCGAGCGCCTTGTTGATGTCGAGATCGCCGCCGCGGGCGTGTCCGGCCGCCATGGCGGGCTGCTCTTCAAAGAGGTGCTTCGTGATCTGATAGACCACCGCCTCGTCGAGATCCTCACTGCACACGAGCGTAGCAAGCATGGCGACGGTCTCCGCCTCGTTGACGCCGTAGGTGGCGGCGGGGATGACGGTTTTTGCATAGAAGGGGTGCTTTTCAAGGAGCTTGTCCGCGCCTTCGCCGTCGATCGGAATGACCACGATCTCTTTCATCTTGGAAAGCTCCTGAATGGCCGAGTTCGGCAGAGCAGAGGTAGCGAACGCGGCATCCACGGTGCCGTTCTGCATGGCGGTAGAGGCCTCCGAGAAGGAGAGGTACTGTACGTCAAAATCGTCGTAGCTCAGGCCGTAGGCTTCCAGCACCTGCTTGGCGTTCGTTTCGGAGCCGGAGCCCTGATCGCCGACGCAGACGCGCTTGCCCTTGAGGTCGGCAATGGAGTGGATGTTCGCGGACTTCAGCGCAACGAGCTGTACGGCTTCCGGATACAGCGAGGCGATCGCGCGCAGCTTCGGCATGGCGCCGTCCTCAGCCATGGTTTCGGTGCCGGTCACCGCATAGTCCAGGACATCATTCTGCATAATGGCAAGATCCGCCTCCCCGTTGTTCAGCGACCGGCAGTTTGCGGCGGAAGCGCCGGAGGTGACCGCCGTGATCTCAAGATTGTCCACGGTGCTGCTCAGCACATTCGCGATCACGCCGCCAAAGGCATAGTAAGTGCCGGAGTCACCGCCCGTGACCATGATCAAACGGGCGAGCGAGGAGATGGACAGAGAGTCTTCCTCCTGCCCTGATGTTTTGTCAACAGCGGGGACTTCGGCCGCGGGCGCGGTGCAGGCGGCAAACGCAAAGAGCATCGTCATGGCGAGCAGGAACGCAAACAGTTTTTTCATTGCAATATCCTCCAATGGATTATGGTATGATTGTATACAAACATACATTGGGTGTACTATATCATATATTTTGTGTGAATGCAAGGGATTGTACGAGAGAAAAGCAACGAAATCGCCTGTGTTTCATGCGGCGCAGCCGCGGGAGGGGAATTGCCCGAGGGAAAGTCGGATTGCCTCGTTCCACCATATGTGGTATACTGTGCTCAGGAAACGTACCAGAGGATGCGTATGGCAGAGTGGATCGTTTATGCGGTAGTATCGGCGCTTCTGACGGGGCTGATGCCGAGCTTTTTAAAAACCGGGATAAAGAAGGCCGCGCCTGCGCTTGGTGCGGCGCTGTTCTCGTCGGTCGTGCTGCTGTTTGCCGCAGGCGTTGTTGCCATGGAAGCGCGCGCGGGCGAGATCTTAGAGATCGGGAACGAGATGCTGCTGTATCTGGTGCTGTCGGGCGCCTTGCAGGGCGTGGTTTGGCTTTGTCTGTCCGCTGCGCTGATCCACGGGAACGTCAATCGCGTCATACCGATTACCAATCTGCATGTTTGCGGCGCGCTCGGTATTTCGGTATGGCTGTTTCATACGACGCTCAGCGTTTGGAAGCTGTGCTGTATCCTGCTGCTCCTGCTCGGTACGCTTCTGCTTGAGAGCAGACCGGATAAGGGTGGCAACGGGAAGTGGGCGCTGTTTGCCTTTCTTGCACTGTTTGCGTCCGCAGCAAAAACGCTGACCGATATGCTGTATTTGCCGGAGAGCGTCATTTCCGTCAGCGTCGCAAACGCCGTGCGGACAGCGATTTCCACCGTGGTGCTTTGGTGCGCGGCGCTTCTTGGAAAGTCGTTGAATTCCGCAAAGAGGATCACTGCGGACGGGTGGATTTTTCTCGTGCTCGCCGGTATGGCGATCGGCGTCGCATGGCTTTGCGACAGCCGCGCGGCGCTGCTCGGCGACAGCAGCTATCTGCTCCCGATCTCCTGCACGGCATTTCCCGTGGCGCTGCTCGGCGCACGAATCTTTCATAAGGAAGAGATGCCTGCGGGCGCGATGTTCGGGATTCTTCTGGCGCTTGCCGGTATGTTTGGAATGCTATTGGAATTATGAGGTGAGAAAAAATGTATAAGCTCTGTGTGTTTGACTTGGACGGAACGATCGTATATACGATTGAAGATATTGCCGCATCGTTGAATCGGGCGCTCGAGAAGAACGGATTTCCCAAGCTGTCCGAGCGGGAGGTGCAGGCGATCGTGGGTCACAGCACGGCCTATATGTGCCAAAACGCACTGCCGGACGATGCGAGGGAAACGTGCTGGAAGCAGCTGCACCGCGATTTCCAGGAGGATTACTACCGGCATTGCTGCGATCATTCGCACCCCTATGAGGGCGTGCTGCGGACATTGAGCCGCTTGAAAAAAGCGGGCGTGCGCCTTGCTGTCGTAAGCAATAAACCGCATAAAGACACGACTCGCGTGATTGAAACGCTGTTCCCGCGCGATACGTTCTGCATGGTGCTCGGCATGATGGAGAAATACCGCAAAAAGCCGGATCCGGAGCCGCTGGAGTTTGTTCTGAACTATCTGGGCGTTGAGAAAAAGGACGCGATCTACGTCGGCGATTCCGATGTGGATGTGGAATTTGCACGCAACACCGGGTTGGACTGCGTGTCCTGCACCTGGGGGTATCGGAGCAGGAAACAGCTTCTGGAAGCGGGGGCGACCTGCCTGATCGACGATTTTGAGGAGCTTTTGCAGATCGTACTGTAAGGTGAAAGCGGACGGAGAACGAAGCGAGTGCGCAAAAGAAAGCTCGTTTTACGTCTCCGTCCTAGAATATAAGGCGCTTTGTCGGCCGTCCTGCCGCCGCTTCGCGGAATGCCGCGCGTGCCGGGCGCCCTGTAACAAGCGGAATAATTGTATATGGAAAGAGCACGAAAAGCTGTTTTTTGTATCAATGCCACAAAGTATAGCTCATGGAGGCCGACGGCGCAAACGGTAGCATCTGGGCAGAGCATTATCCTGTTGCGTGAAATGAATAGAAACAATCGACGAATTCAAGAATCAATGCTATATTGTATACATCAAATGAAGCGGGAGGGAATCAATGAGCGACCATAAGAACCATAAGGAGAAACTCATGAGCAAGTATGATGCTGCTCTAGAGCTCACGAAAACACTTGAGGATCTTGAGGACTTGATCAGGCCCATATCAACAGAGGCGGCGGAGGTCATCCGCAGAAAAAGAGCCGGATTGGCGCGGCACTACAAAGAGCTCCTCAACGTTGACGTCGTTGATAATCAAGAAGACTAACGCGGCTTAACAAGGAGGAGCGGTGTACGACAGCAAGAGCAACAAGACTCTGTATGGCGCTGATCTCTCGTCGGCGAGACGGCATACATTACGGCCTATCGAGTACGCGGGAACTGGGTATAATTCTGTAACTTAAGGAGACGGGAACGCATGGATGGACGCATGGAGAAATTTGACATGTCAGAATGCGAAACAGACGCCCTCGTGGCGCATGAAATCCTCTTGCTTCAATTACTCGAACAGGGAGTACGCGAAAACCCCGAGCGGGCCGCGAATGAGCTCCGCGAAGCCCGGAAATTCCTCGAACGAATGTACTTCAAAAAGGACGCCGCCAGCGCAGAATAAAACCGCTGTTCATCGGGCAAATGCCCGCTCTGCGAGAACGAACGCCCCGGACACATGGAGTGCCCGGGACGTTTTGCACTGCCGTTTTATGCTGAAATTGCTTCGCCTCGAAGCCGTTCTTTCCATAGAAAACTCGGCAGGAACGATATGCCGTTTAGCAATCGTATGTCTTAGGGATGGTACCCCAAAGACGGTCGGAGCCTTTCGGGAACGTTAATTCGCTTCCCATAGCATACAATGAAAACTAAGAATCGCATGACACTTGGACGCAACAAAAACTGCGCTGCCGCAACGGTTTGCGGCAGCGCAGTGATTTTTTGCAGACGACCCGATTAACGGAGCGCTTACTGCTTCTTGTTCAGCAACTCCTGCTTGGCCTTTTCAATGGAGTTCACAATGGGGATATAGCCGGTGCAGCGGCAAAGATTGCCAGCGATGGCTTCTTTGATCTCCTCACGCGTTGGATCAGGATTCTGCTGGAGCAGCGCATAGGCGCTCATGAGCATGCCGGGCGTGCAGAAACCGCATTGCACAGCGCCGTGATCGATGAAGCAGCGCTGGAGTACCGCGCCGATCTCGGTTTCGCTGAGTCCCTCGACGGTCATGATGTCCGCGTCCTGCATTTGGCCGGCGGCAACGAGACAGCTCGTGACCGCAACTCCGTTGATCACAACGGTGCATGCGCCGCATTCGCCGACGCCGCAGCCTTCTTTTGTGCCGCGGAGGGCAAGGTCATTGCGAAGGACGTCGAGCATACGGTCGCACGGATCCGCCTCGATCGTGTACGCTTTTCGATTCAACCGAAATGAGATTGTCTTTTTCATTGTTCATCCTCCAACAGCAGTTCGCTCAGAATACGCTCCGTCATGTTGCGGCAGACGGGCTGCTTGAACGTGGTGGACTTGCGGATGCCCGCGATCTCGGGGATCCTATCGGACAGCGCCTTGGCGACAGCCTTGACCGAAGCGGCGTCTGGCTTTTTGCCGAGCAGCAGCGCGTTGACATCCGGGAACGTCATGGGACGCGGGAACGTCGCTCCGACGGTGATGTTAAAGTCGTCGACAACGCCGTTTTCATCGCGATGCAGGATCGTGGCGATGGTCATACGGGAGATGGCGAGCGCCTTGCGGCGGCCGAGCTTCCAGAAATGGGTGACCTCGTCAGCAGGGAGCTTCCGGATCCGAACGGCAAGCACGAGAGCACGGTCGGACAACGCTGTTCTGTACGGCTTTTCGATAACTTCGGACAGCGGGATCAGGACGGTTTCGCCGTTTCTCCGCACCTCGAGCACCGCGCCTAGCACTGCGAGCGCCCCCAGAGAGTCGGCCGCAGGAGAGGCGTTGCAGATGTTGCCGGCGATCGTTGCATGATCGCGGATCTGGCGGGAACCGACCGTGCGGCAGGCCATGGCAAGTACGTTTGCGTGCGACTGGATCAGCGCGGAGGTCTCGATCTCCGTATGGGTCGTGCCTGCGCCGATGCGGATCGTATCGCCTTCCTCCGTGATGCCGCGAAGCTCGGGAAGATGGTAAATATCGACGACGGAGTGCTCGGCGTAACGGTCGTCCTCGCGGGCGTAGACCATAACGTCCGTGCCGCCTGCGAGAAGAAGGACGGGGCCGTTCAGCTCGGCAAGCAGACGCTCTGCATCCGACAGGGTATCAGGACGGTAGTAGGCCTTGTATTTCATTGCTTACGCCTCCTTGTCAAAGAGTTCCTGGCCGGCAAAGAACACCTTGTCCAGATCCGCGGGCAGAGTGTTGATGTAACCGGGCTTGCTGAGCGCGTGATTAATTGCGCAGGTGATAGCGCCGACGCCGGGCTCCGTCGCGGGCTCGCCGAGGGAGCGGCCGCCGAAAGCGGAACGCGGATCCGGATGCTCGTCGAGCAGCGGGACATTCTCCGGCACGTCCATCGCGGTAGGGATGATGTAGTTTTCGAAGTTTGTGTTCTTGAGGCGCGCGGTCTTTCTGTCAAGGCCGAGATCCTCGAACAGCGCCATGCCCTCTGCCATGACCATACCGCCGTAAATCTGACCTTTGGCCATTTCCGGATTGATGGCGCGGCCCATATCGTGACAGGCGACCATCTTCAGCACCTCGACCGTGCCGCAGTCCAGATCGACCTCGACCTCCGCGATATGGCAGGAGTAGGTGTAAGTATAGAAGGGCTCGCCGGTGTGGCCGTCCCAGTTGAGCAGCGGTACGGAGTAGGTGCCGGCCGCCATCGGCGTCTTATTCAGACTGTAGCAGGCCTTGACCGTCTCGGGGAAGCTGATATCCATGTCGGCAAAGCGCACACGGTCATTCTCAAAGACGATATCATCCACGGGCTTTTTGTAAACGATCGCACAGGCGTCTGCGATGATCTTGTGGATCTGGTCGCAGGCATCGCGGATCGCCATGCCGCCCATAAATGTTCCGCGCGAAGCGATGCACGCGCCGGTGATGGGGGAGCGGGAAGTGTCGGTCTCGCCCATGGTGATGCGGGCAAACGGAACGCCCATGCCCTCGGCCGCCATTTCGCCCTGCGCCGTGCGAAGTCCCTGGCCAAGCTCCGTGAGACCGATGTTCACATGCACGTTCGCATCCGGTAGCACCTCGATCAGCACGCGGCTGACGTCGAATCCGTTGCCGTCCGCGCCGACGCTCGCACCGCGCATGGAGGTCGCAATGCCGATGCCGCGGCGTTTTCTGCGGCTGCGGTCGCGATTCTCCTCGGTGTACTGCGCGTATTTGCGCTCGTAGTCCATCTCCGCAACGGCCTTTTCCATGACCGAACGAATGCTGACCTCGTGGAAATCGAGTTTATGTCCGCACGGACTGACGTCGCCGTTTTCGAGCAGATTGCGGCGGCGGATCTCGAGCGGCGTGATGCCGATTTTGTCGGCCAGAATATCCAGCGTGTTTTCAAGCGCGAAAATGGCCTGCGGTGTGCCGAAGCCGCGCATGGAGCCGGTGTGAACGTTGTTTGTGATAACGGCTTCCGCATCATAGTCGAGACTGTCCATGCGGTAGGGGCCGGGGCCGAGCGTCGCGGTCTTGTACATGACCGGAGGCGACATGTTGATGTAAGCGCCGCAGTCGCCGAGCGCAAAGCACTTGAGCCCTTTGATGTGGCCTTCCTTGTCGGCGCCGAGCTTGATATCAAAGGTGATTGGGTGGCGTTTGTAGCTCTCGACGATCGATTCTTCACGGGTGAGACGGTAGCGCACGGGGCGGCCGGTCTTGAGCGCGATGAGCGCCGCGCGCACACCCATGGCCTCCGCACATTCGATCTTTCCGCCGAAGGAACCGCCGATCGTATCAGGACGGATGATGATCTGCGAAATGGGCAGATTGAGCACACGGTGTACGGACTCGCGCAGATTGTACGGCGCCTGAAGCGAACCCATGATCGTGACTTCCTGACGGTACGGGCTGGGGACCGCGGTGACGGCCTCCGGCTCGATGTAGGCGTGCTCTACGAACTGCGTCTCGTAGTGCGTCTCAACAACGATGTCGGACTCAGCAAGGCTCTTTTCAATATCGCCCTTCTTGGCATGAACGCCGCCGCACATGTTGTTCGGGTAGTCGGGGTTGATGACCTGCTCGTTGTCGATCGCGGTTTTCGGGTCGCCGAGCACGGGGAGCGGTTCATACTCGACCTTGACGAGCTTTGCCGCTTCGTCCGCCTGCCGCTGCGTATCTGCCGCGACGACGGCGATCACATCGCCCAGGAACCGCGTCATGTCGTCGGCAAGAACATATTGATCGATAAATAGCTCGCCGATCATTTTTGCGCCGGGAATGTCTTTCGCCGTCACGACACAAGCAACGCCGGGCATATTTGCCGCTGCCTCTGTATCGACGGAAAGGATTTTAGCGTGAGCGTATTCTGCGTGAACGCCTTTGCAGTACAGCATGCCGGGAAGCCGAATATCGTCGCCGAATTCCGCTTTGCCGGTTACCTTTGCGAGCGCTTCGATACGTTCCACCGAAGTACCTACGGTATGCATGGCAATATCGTCTCCTTTTTCGTCTACTTTGCGTTAGTGTGTTTTAAGTGCATTTAGATGTGATAGACCCGCACTTTCCGCAATCCATTGTAACCGATTTCATGCGTCCTGTCCATCCCACGAATTATCTTTTTTGAGAATAACGAAAGCTGCAGATCAAGGCCGGTTTGGTGCCGATTTGGTCACAAGAAGAGAATTGAAGTGAATGGATGCAAATGGAACTTGGAAAACATACGGGCCGCTCCTGCACGGGCAGGAAACGGTCCGCTTTGTCGAAATCGCGCTGTAACTGTTTACGCGCAGCGCAGATAAACCGCGTTCAATACCAAACGAGTCGGAACAGCTGCTTGGGACAGCGCTCCGCACAGAGCCCGCAGCCGGAGCAATTCGACGGCGTGAGGACGATCCGCCCGTCGGGGGCGCGGGAGATCGCGTGATAGAGGCAGCTGTCCGCGCAAAGCGAGCAGGCGTCGCAGCAGTCCTCAGTCATCGATGCGCGCAGGGGACGGGGATTGATGTCCTCGTAGGGATGCAGACCGGCAAGCGCCGCACCGCGGATCTCCTCGATGTCGGAATAGCCGTGGCCGCGCATCCACGATTCCAGATCGTTCAAAACGTCCGTAATGACCTGATAGCCGTGGAGCTGAATGACGGACGCAAGCTGAACGCAGGTTGCGCCGAGCATGAGAAATTCCAGCGCGTTTTTTGCAGAGGAAATGCCGCCCGTGCTGCAGATCTCCAGCGGCGAATACTGACGGATCGCAGCGGTCGCCGCGAGCGAGGCCGGACGGATACAGTCTCCGGAGTATCCGCCGAAGGTCTCCATCTTGGTCCGCTGCGTCTCGATATCAACGCCGCAGAGACCGCGCAGCGCATCGATGGCGGAGACGGCGGCAACGCCCGCGCTTTGGATCGAGCGCAGAAAGTCGGGCGAGGCCGCGGCTTCATAGGAGAGCTTGACCATGACCGGAATATGAACGGTTTTCACCACGGCGCCGACAAAAGCCTCGATGTCCGGCGTGTGGCTCGTGATGTGCTGGTTCCGGCAGCCGATCGGCGCAGAGATGCTGATCTCAATGGCGTCGGCACCCATACGCTCAACGCGGGATGCAAGGTATGCAAGTTCGGAGGCCGAAGAGCCCCAGATGCTGCAGATCAGCTTGCTGTCGCCCTTTTTGACGGTCTCCAGTTCGGATTCCCATTGCTCGATGAGCAAATTGGAGTAGAGGGTCGTGTTCAGAAGCCGGTCGTCCTCGACAAAGATGCGGGGACAGATGCGTTCATGCGCTTCCAGTGTGATCGTCTCCGTACAGACAGCCGCAGCGCCCGCGTCGATGCTGCGCTGGATGGATGCACCGTCGCGCGACCACGGGCCGGAAGCGACGAGAATCGGGTTTTTTAGAGAAAGCCCCATAAAGCGCACGGGAAATGACACGGAAGAGCACCTCCATTCAATATCTTTCGATCGCTTAAGTATATGTCAGTCAAACAACTCGTAAATGTGTTTCTGGTTGCCGCAGGAGCGCCGGATCTTCACTTTCGGCTGAAGCACCATTTCCTGCGGGACGCCGAGATCGAGCGCCTGGTTCTCGATCCGGTCAAAGAGCATTCGTGCGGCCGCCATGCCGAGCTTTGCTGCGGGCAGTTCCAGCCCGGTCAGCGGCGGCGTGACGATGGAACAGGTCGGCGAATCCGAAAGACTTGCAAGCGCAAGGCGGGAAGGAATATCGATCCCGTTGTCCTGCGCCGCCTTGAGGATGCCGAAGGCCTGTTCGTGACTTGCCGCAACGATCGCATTGGGAAGAACGTCTTTTTGCATGATGCGCTGCGCAGCGATATAGCCGCCCTGCACGGTCGATTCCGCAAGCGTTTCCTGAAAATGCTCGGATGACAGTCCGGCCTCCCAGAAAGCGTGACGCAGTCCGTCGCGGATCTGTTCGGACTCGCTCACCTGCTGACGATCCAAAATCAGATGGAACGTTCGATGCCCGAGCGAAAGCAGATGCCGGAGCAGCCGGTAAGCGCCCTCTTCAAAATCAATATAACACAGCGTGTCGCAGCCGCCAATGCGGTTTTTTCCGATGTGTACGCGCGGGATGTCGCAGCTCAGAGGTACAGCGTCCTGTCCCCCGAGCTTGGAACAGACGAGGATCATGCCGTCGATGCGCCGCGTTTCGGCCATTTTCAGGTATTCGGCCTCGATCTGTTCGTCACTGTGCGTATCGCAGAAAAACACGGCGTACCCCTTGCTGCGGGAGATGGTCTCAATGCCGCTCGTGATCTGCTGATAAAAACTGGATTCAATGGTCGGGATCAGAAGAGAAATGATGTTGGACTTGCCGAGGTTCAACCCCCTTGCGAACCAGTTGGGCGTATAGTCCTGTTCGCGCATCACAGCAAGCACGCGTTCACGCGTCTCCGGGAGCACCTGCTCGGGATGATTGAGTACGCGCGAGATCGTTGCGACCGAAACGCCGGCCATTTCCGCTACTTTTCGAATATTCATGTTTCGTCCCCGCCGCCAATACCGTTGGATTTCTGAATGATGCAAAAAGTATAGCATGAATTCGCGCGCCGATTCAAGCATAGAATACGCAAATATATATTAGTAGCCGTTCTTCAAAATTCACTGTGCGTTCATTTTTTTGCCGTAATCCATTGACAAAGGGGAAGGAGCAGGATAGAATAATTGCATAAAACTTGAAAGTGGTTACATCAATTCGAATCATCAGTTTAGCACACGGGTGCCACAAAATTACGGCCTAACACGATCCCGGAAGAACCGGAAAAGAAAACGGAATTACATAGCTTGCTGTTTTCCGCGCAATGCGGTTACAGGATAGATAGATGGATGAACCGGCGGAACTCGAAACTCACCAAAATTTTGAATGGGAGGCTTTTTTCATGGAAGCAAATGTGAAAAAAGAGCATTTCGACATTGACTATACCTTTGAACGCGTTCCCGAAACGAACCGCAAAGGTTTCTGGTCCATGTTCGTCATCATGTTGGGCTTTACTTTCTTCTCCGCGAGCATGTGGACCGGCGTTGAGCTGGCGAACGGTCTGGATTTCACCGGATTCCTGCTGGCGGTCCTCATCGGCGGCGCAGTCCTTTCGGCATACTGCGGCGTGCTCGGCTATGTCGGCGCAAAGACGGGTCTGAACTTTGACCTTCTCTGCCACCGTGCATTCGGCACGAAGGGCTCCTATCTGCCCTCTCTGATGATCTCTCTGACCCAGATCGGCTGGTGCGGCGTTGGCTTGGCCATGTTCGCCTACCCGATGAAGGAGGTCTTCTTCCCGAACGCCGGCAACGGTCTGCTCTGGCTGATGGTCATCATCATCGGCGTCTGCATCACCTGCTCCGCATACTTCGGCGTGAAGGGTCTTGAGATCGTTTCTTGGGTCTCTGTTCCGCTGATCGCGATCCTCGGCGGCTACGCCATGATCAAGGCGACCATCGACGGCGGCGGCATGACGGCGATCTTCGCAAAGAGCACCGGTGGCCTCACGCTCTTCGGCGGCATTGCACTGGTCATCGGTTCGTTCGTCTCCGGCGGTACGGCCACACCGAACTTCGTCCGCTTCTCCAAGATCAAGCCCGCTGTCTGGACGACGATCATCGCGTTCTTCCTCGGCAACACCCTGATGTTCTTCTTCGGCGGCGTTGCAGGTGCTTTCACCGGCAAGAACGACATCTTCTTCGTCATGGCCGAGATGGGTCTGATGGTTCCGGCAATCTTCGTTCTCGGCGCCAACATCTGGACGACGAACGACAACGGCCTGTACACCGGCGCGCTGGGTCTGTCCAACATCACCAAGGTTCGCAAGCGCCCCATGGTTCTTGCGGCTGGCGCTCTGAGCATCGTGCTCGCAATCTGGCTGTACAACAACTTCTGCAACTGGCTGACCATCCTGAACGCGACCCTGCCCCCGATTGGTGTCATCATCGTTGTGGACTTCTTCCGTCATCGTGACCGCTACATGTCCGACGATGTGAAGCTCCGCACGGTCAACTGGGGTTCCATCGCAGGCGTCGTTGGCGGCGCGCTCGTCGGCAACCTCCTGCATTGGGGTATCTCTGCTGTTAACGCCATGATCGCAGCCGTCATCTGCTACTTCATCGCAGAGATCGTCTACAACAAGAAGCAGGCGTAAACAAGAATCAAATCTTGCCCGGTTTTCCATTGAATCAAGAGAGGCCGTTCCGAGAGGGACGGCCTCTCTTTTGCGCCGCTGCGCATCAAATTGGACAGCGCGATGTGTGCGGCAGCAATACAGCAGCATCGTTTTCCGGTGTGCGTACGGGCCTGTTCTCTGTACTGCTCGCAGCATGGAGGCCAACACGGGAATTGACGTTTGCGAAAAAAGCGTGCGTCGAAACCAGCCGTATCAAAAGCCTTTTCACGGCGCCCCCGCGTACAGGAAACGATGACGTTGACGTGGTGCGCCGGGGATACCAACGGGATAGCAGACGCTCCCCGTCCGCCGGAGACAGCGGCGCATCCGAAAAGTTCGAGGGGCTTCCTTCGTGTGTGCGGGATCGGGTGATGTATAGCGTGTGAGTTCCGCTCGCCGCGCGTACAAGCGCAAAAGCCGCATACGGGTCAGAGAAACAGTCGCCTACGGTTCTATACCGCGGCTTCCTTGTGAACAAGCCGCCCCCAAAAGAGGAAGCAGCCGGCGGGTGTTTTCGCCGACTGCTTGATTGGTGAATCGCACTTGCATAGTATCGTCGCCGCACTCCGCGCCGGAGCGCGGCGTGGTGGTGACGCCGGAAAAGATGTGTCAGATGTACAGCGACTGCTTCTTCTCGGTCGTTGCAATGATGCGGCCGTCGCGGATCACATACAGTCTCGCGGGCTGGAGACGAATCGCGGAACGAATGTCCTCTGCGTCGATGACGACAAGGTTTGCACGGCAGCCAACGTCCGTGCCGTAGTTTTCGAGACGCAGAATCTTTGCGCCGTCAACGGTGAGCATATCGTACACCTTCTCGATCTCGTCGGGCATGCTCATCGCGAGCGTGTGTGCAGAGATGTTTGCGACCTCAAGCATATCCGCGTTGCCGAAGGGATAGAACGCATCGTTTACGCAGTCCTGACCGAACGCCACGGTAATGCCCGCCTTGAGCAGCTCTTTGACGCGGGTCGTTCCGCGCGGAACAAGCCGCTGGCCCCATTCGCGTCCCTGCACGATAAGATTCGTGACGGGGTTTGTGATGAAGTGGATGCCCGCTTTGGCGCACTTTTCGATCAGGTACGCAGCGTAGTGGTTGTCATAAGCGCCGAGCGCACAGGTGTGACCCGCAGTCACGCGGCCATGCCACCCGCGCTTGACCGTCTCGTCAGCGACCATTTCAAGCGTTCGATAGAACGGGTCGAGCGTTTCGTCAACGTGCATGTCAATGTCTGCATCGTATTTTTCCGCAATGTCAAAGCAGAGCTTCACATGCTTAAGGGAATCCTCGGGGCTGTTCTCGTTCGCAGGCATACCGCCGACGATCGTTGCGCCCATTTCCATGGCTTCCCACATGAGCTTGTCGCAGCCGGGATCCTTCAGGATGCCCTCCTGCGGGAATGCAATGACCTGAATGTCCATTGCGTCTTTGTACTTTTCTTTGAGCGCGAGAACGCCTTTCATTGGCATGAGACCGCCGATGGTGTCAACGTCAACGTGCGTGCGCATGGTCTGCGTACCGTTCTGAATGCCCATGCGGACAACATCCTCGCTGCGCTCCAGAATATCTTCGAGCGTATAGTTCTTTTTGCGCGCCCAGATCATCTCGATCGCGCCGAAGAGCGTACCCGCCGCGTTCTTTTCACAGGAGTCAAAGATATTGACTTTATCCAGATGGATATGCGGATCAATAAAGGCAGGGGAAACGAGTTTGCCGTTCGCATCGATCACGGTTTCGGCAGAGACATCGATTTTCGGCGCTACTTCCTTGATAAAACCGTTGTCAATCGCAATGTCG
>OHNJ01000125.1_pt1 | contig 24573 bp, 29 predicted proteins | sample 1569611 | NCBI WGS metagenome assembly OHNJ01 (sample SAMEA3879607, study PRJEB24766) | human gut metagenome | biome: human-associated habitat; feature: feces | place: USA | collected 1985/1987
GGGCCTTATCAGATGGGGGAAATATTCGCCGAAAATTCGCTCCATTCACCCGCTTAGAGTGAATGGAGCGAATTTGGCTTGCAAACAGAATCGTAAAATAGTCAAATCTGCAAATCTGTTTTTCGCACATTGGGCTTTTCCTTCTGGCTGCGCTATTATGTTGATGTTGATAGAAACCCACACGGCGGGCGTGAAAGGAGGAAGAACATGTACAACAGATTCGCAGAAATGCGCAGGCGGTATCTGCGCGAGCACAGGGACGGCATCTACACGGGAATGCTGCTGACCGGCAAGCTGGACGACCATCTCAAGGAAAATCGGCGACACGGCACAGGAGATGTTCGATCGGCTGGTCGCGCAGATGAAGGACGATGAGGGTGTCACTGAGCGGCTGAAGGCTGAGAATCAAATGGAATGGGTGGGACGGATGAACAGCATCCGCAGCCGAGCGGAGGAAGTTGTCCTTTCTGAGCTGGTTTATTGCTGAGGTGTGGTGATGTTCAAGCATAGAAGAAATCGAGTGTTAGCACTCTGCGCCGGCGAGCGACGGCTGCTGGTAAAGGCCCTGCTGTCCTTTCGGAACAAGCTGGTAGCAAGCGGCAAGCCCACCGAGGATATCAACGAGCTGCTGATCCGGCTGCTGCGGTAGAAAAGAATATAAGAAATGAGCGTCTGCTTCTGAAAAGAGGCAGGCGCTTATTTTTATGGCATCAATTTTGCTGCCACACCGATGAAATCCGGAATGGACGTGGCATCACTTTTGATGCCATAGACGAAAAAATGGCTCCATTTCGGAGCCACGAGCAGTCCTGCATAGGAAAATGGCTCCAATTTGGAGCCAAAACAAAAGAATTTTTCAAGGGGGTTAATTTTTTGGCCTTCTCGCTGCCTACCAAGTGAGGGGAACTTTGAAAAAGCTCTGCACAAGCTCGGCTTTTTATAATTTACCAGCTCAAAAGAAAAAATTTTGAAAAGCAGCGGGAAAATCCGAAAAAAATTCGGCAAAGGGAAAGTGAGAGGAGCTTCTAAGCTTCCCCCGTGTACCTCGACAACTGAATAGCCGTTACCGAGACAGATATGACTGTGCGACGACCGCAAAAGAGCGAGCACGGCAACGCCGCGGAGACCCCGGGGCAGGCATATAAAAACGATATCGGAAGTACGGTGCCAAACCAAAAAACACAATTACCAGCGAAAGAAAGAAGGTGAAACACATGAACAAGCTACAACTGATCGATGCCGATACCCTGTATTACAAACCCCTTGCCCACCCCAAAATGCTCATCGACGGTGTTCTCTCCGATGGGCTCGCCATTCTAGCGGGTGACTCCAAGATCGGCAAGAGCTGGATGGTGCTGTGGCTGTGCCTGCAAATCAGCCGCGGCGAGATGGTGTGGGGACTGCCCACCAGAAAAACCGATGTGGTATATCTGGCCTTGGAGGACCGGGAATGGCGCGTTCAGCAGCGTATGCAGGAGCTGACGGATTCTCCACCGGAGAATCTCCGCTTCGGCTTTTCCTGCGGGCAGCTGGGCGCGGAGCTGGAGGGGCAGATCGAGGAGACTCTGCGGGAATTTCCCTCCACGGGCCTGATATTCATCGATACCCTCCAAATGGTGCGGGACAATGCTTCTGCAAAGGTCAATGCCTACGCCCAGGACTACAAGGATCTGTCCGGTCTGAAAAAGCTTGCCGATGACCACGGCATTTGCATCTTCGTTGTCCATCACACCCGAAAGGAGCGGGACAGCAGCAATATTTTCAATGATATGACCGGTTCCACAGGCATTTTGGGCGTGGCGGATACGGGGATGATTCTCCGCAAGGATGACCGCTTCGGCGATTGCGCCACTCTCTGCATTACGGGCCGGGATGTGGAGGAGAAGAAGCTGAAAATGCAGATGCGGGGCGTCCGATGGGAGATTACCGAGGCGCTCAGCGCCAAGGATTTGCGAAAGGAACGCATCCCGGACTTTGTTTTTCAGGTGGCGGATTTTCTCTTGGCGCACGGGCGGTTTCGGGGCACGGTGTCCCAGCTGCTTGCCGCCGTAGGTAATACGGAGCTGAAGCCCAACCTCGCCAGCAAGCATCTGACCCGCCATTACAGCGATGTGCTGCTGCCCCTGGGAATCACCTACGAGTATCGTAAAACGGCGGCTGCCAGGTTGGTGCTTTTGGAGCTGCATGACGGTGCTGACGGTCATGACGGTTCCTCCGGGAGCGAGAGACTTGCGTCACTGCGGAAACAGAATGACGGAACCTTCCGGCTTCCCCAAGCATCGTCACAAGCGTCATCTGCGTCATGGGAGGAGGCGGAGGACGATGAGGAATTGCCGCTTTAAGGGGTGCGGGGCTATACACCGCTTTTTTATCCGTAAGGATAACGAGCATGGGATTTGTGTAGCCCTGCGGCACCCAATTCCCCCGTATCTGCCGATACGAAAGGGGCGCGCCCCTGTAACCCCGCTGAAAGGATGTGATATCTATGCGGACTCGAACAGAGGAAATCAATGTGCGGGTCTATAAAACCGAGAAGAATACCATTCGCAGAAAGGCAAAGAAATGCGGCATGAATATGTCGGAATATCTCCGAACCTTGGGAACCGGCGCAGTGGTGAGAGAGGCTCCGCGCCGGGAGCTGATGCTGGCGTATCAGAAGCTGACTACGCTCCACGATACCGTCCGCTACGAGCTTGCCATGAGGGACTTTGACGAGGCCCTGACCGAGATCGAGAGCCTGCTTCTGCGCACCTATCACGAGAAGGAGGATGCCGATGGCGGTGACGAAGATCTGGGCGATCCATGACAGCGTCAGCCGTGTGGTGGACTACTGCACCAATCCCAGCAAGACCAAGCTGAGCGACTTGGAGCAGGTGCTGCTGTATGCTGCCGACAAAGGAAAAACCCTGGATGAGGGGGAGCAGCAATACGCCGTCACCGGAATTGGCTGCAGGGCGGAGTCTGCCGCAGGGGAGATGGCTGCCGTGCAGAGGCGCTTCGGCAAAGCCGGCGGCAATGTGGCCTACCACGCCTACCAGTCCTTCAAGACCGGTGAGGTCACGGCGGAGGAATGCCATCGCATCGGCGTGGAGACGGCACGGCGGCTTTGGGGGAACGACCGGCAGGTGCTTGTTGCCACTCACTTCAACACCGGCACTTATCACAACCACTTTGTTGTGAATCCGGTGAATATGTGGACGGGCAAAAAGCTGGAGGCAAAATACGAGGTCTACTACAAGCTGCGGGATATGTCCGACCGTATCTGCAAGGAGCATGGACTGTCGGTGGTGAAAAATCCCCAGCGGCACAAAACAGCGCGGTCGGTCTACTTTGCCGAAAAGAACGGCGAGCCTACCCGCTACAACCTCATGCGGCGGGCGCTGGACGAGGCGCTGACGATATCGAGCAGCTGGACGGAGCTGAGTGCCGTGCTGCGGAAGAAGGGCTATGTGTTCGTGTGCGATCCCTACCGCAGGTACGCCACTATCCGTTCTCTAAGCGCTAAAAAGTGTATGCGCACCTTTCGGCTGGGAGCCGAATATGACAAGGAGGCGCTGCAGGACAGGCTGCTGGAGAACCAGCGGGACATCCGTGTGACCCGGCGCTATTTTGAATTCATGAGGCCCTACACACGGGAATATGCCAGGAAAAATCCGCCGACGGGAGAATATTGCCGGCAGCGGGATTTCTATCTGCATTTGCCCCGCGTCACCGGGTATTTGAGCTTCTTCTGCTGTGTGGCAATCGTGCTGGGTGTTGCGCCGCTGTACGAAAAGGAATATCGGCAGCCCCTGTCAGCGGAGTGCCGGGAGGCTTGCCGCAGGCTGGATCGCTTCACCGCCGAGATAACGCTGGCGTGTCGGGAGCATTTGGACACGCCGGAGGATGTGCAGAGGTTTCTTGCACGAATGGACAAGGAGATGGATGCAATATCCGCTGCACGCAGCAAAATCCGCAATAAGCAGCGAGGCTGCGCCGATCCTGTGGAGAGGGTCGAGCTGAAAAAGTCCTGCGCCGCCTGCACCGCAGAGCTTTCCCGGCTTCGGAAGCAAAAGCAAACCGCCTATAACATGATTGAGGATAACCCAAGGCTGAAAGCCCTCTTGGCGTGTGAATGGGATGCGTGGGTGGAAAACGACCCATACCTATCCCCGCGGGAGAAGCAGGCGCTGCGAAATCAGCGGCCGCCCCAAGAGGAAAATACGATTATACGATGAAAGGAAAGATTCGATGAAGAATGACCGATTGATTGATTTGGGGCTGACCGGGTATGAGGAGCTTTTTATGAGCACGGAGGAACGGCTCGATGCGAAAAAGCCAAAGGTAGAGGCAATCCCGCTGGCTGCCCTCACACCCTTTCGAAATCACCCCTTCAAGGTGAAGGAGGACGAGGAAATGGCACAGCTCATGCGGAGCATTGCCGATGCCGGCGTGCTCTCTCCGGCGGGAGGCAGTATTTTATGGGATCAGAACGCGACCTTCATAAACAGGGCAACGCAGCACAGGATAACAGCCAGCGGAACATAAAGGTACCGGCCGATGCCATACCACAGGCGGCCGCGGGTCTTCCCGCTGCCGGTATTGATGGCCGAAAGCAGCTCGTCCTTTTTCATTACATAGAACCAGGAAACAGCGCCCAGCGTAGCGCCGATGGGGATGATATAGATGGAAACAAGATCCATCCACGGCCCCCATTGGGAGATGGTCTCCATACCGATGCCGAAGCCAAGGCACAGTACGGCCAGGATGATGAGGGTAGCGGTGCGGCTCAGCCGGGGGAACCGGTTCTGGAGCGATTCCGCCACGGCCTCGAACATGTTTTGCAGCGAGCTGACCCCGGTAAAGATCATGGCGATATACAGGATAACGGCAAACAGCTGACCTAGGGGAATATCCTGCAAAATGGTGGGCAGCGTGACAAACAGCAGGCTGGGTCCCGCGCCTACATCCAGCCCGTAGGAAAAGCAGGCCGGGATGATGACCAGCGCGGCCACCACCGCAGCGATGGTATCAAACAGGGCGGTATGCTGCGCCACTCCCACCACATCCTCCTGCGAAGAGAGATAAGCCCCGTAGACGATCATGCCGCTGCCGGTGACCGAAAGCGAGAAAAACGCCTGCCCCATGGCCCAGATCCAGATCATGGGGTCTGTCAGGGCCTCCCACCGCGGAGTAAACATAAACCGATATCCCTCCGCGGCGCCGGGCAGGAAAAATACCCGTACCGCCAGCACCAGGAAGATGAGGAAAAACAGCGGCATCATGATCTTATTGGTCTTTTCTATGCTGTGGGCCCCCAGAAACAGCGTAAGCAGGGTGCCCACCACTACGATGATGTGATAAGGCACCACCGAATAGGGCTGCGCCGAAAAGGAAGAGAACCAGGCGGCGGCATCGGCGGTCATCAGGGTGCCGGTCAGGGAATCCACCAGCGCTTTCAGTACATAGGTAACAATAACGGCATACCCGATAGCGATGCACAGGGAGCCCACCAGCGGCAGCCAGCCCAGCACACCGCCCACCTTCCCAGCTGTTTCTCCACGGGTGGCCCAGGCATTGCGGTAGGCCCCCAGGGTGCCGGTGGCCGCCCGCCGCCCCATGGCGAATTCCGCCGGAAGGCCGACATAGCTGAAGATAAAGACAAACAGCAGGTAGATCAGCAGGAAAGCCCCGCCGCCATTGCTGCCCAGTTTGTTGGGGAAACCCCATACATTGGCCATTCCTACCGCCGAACCGACCGAGGCTAGAATGAAGCCCCACCGGCTGGCAAAGCTCCGTGTGCTTTTTTGATGTTTCATTTCATTTTCTCCGTTTCCATAAAACAAGCCGTGCCTTGCGGCCGGCTTGCTGCTCCCTGCTATTTTAGCGCTTTATATCGAAAAAGTCAACTCAGCCCCGCCCGGTATTCCAAATATCCGCAAAAATATGCTTGACAAATTAAGGAGGACAACACCATGCAGGAATTGCAGATCGGCAGAGTTTACCGCCACTTTAAGGGCGATTATTACCTGGTGGAGGGCCTGGCGCACGATTCGGAAAGCGGCGTGCCCTGTGTCATCTACCGCAAGCTGTACGGGGATGGCGGCCTGTGGGTCCGCCCGCTGGAGATGTTCCTTAGCCGGGTAGACCGGGAAAAATACCCGGAGGTCCGCCAGGAATACCGCTTCCAGCTGCAGGAGATCGCCAGTGTGGCGCATCACGGGGAGTGAGGCTGTCCCATGGAGTGTGAAAAGATCCACTGGGTGCTGTGCCCGGCCTGCTGGGGCAAAACCCGCACCTAGATCCGGGAGGATACCGTACCGGAAAATTTCCCGCTGTTCTGCCCCAAGTGTAAACAGACCTTCCTGGTGGTAGCCCACAGTGGAAAAATAGAATACAGAGCAATCATGCCAGACGCAGAGACGCAGAGCCGAACTTGATCCCATTCCAGGTTTGCTCTGCGTTTTTGCGTCGAAGGAAAGGAGACAGAACCCCTATGAAAGAAATTACCGTACGCCTGCTGCTGGCTGCGGCAGTGCTTATGCATGATATCCCGGCATGGAGGCGCTGCTGTGGCTGGAGATTATCCGCAGCTCGGTGGAAAAGACCACCTTTTCCTCTTACACGCAGATGGTAAAGGGGAAGATCGCACCGTATTTCCGAAACACCGGGCTGACGCTGGACGGAATTCAAGCCAAGCACATTCAGAGCTTTTATCTGCATGAGTTGAAAACCGTGTCGCCCGGTACGGTAATCCACTATCACGCCAATATCCACAAGGCGCTGAAATACGCCGTCAAAATGGACCTGATTCCCTTCAACCCCGCCGACAAGGTGGAGCGCCCCAAGAAGCAGAGGTACATTGCGGACTATTACCGGCAGGAGGAGCTGGAGAGGCTGCTGGAAGCGTCCAAAGATCATCCGTACTCCCTGCTGATTCAGATGACCGCCTTTTACGGCCTACGCCGCAGCGAGGCGCTGGGGCTGAAATGGGACGCCATCGACTTTGAGCGGGACACCATCACCATTAAGCACATTGTAACCAACGCAAAGATAGACGGCAAATGTGAAATCGTCTGCGCCGACCGCGCCAAGACGAAATCCAGCCTGCGCTCCCTGCCGCTGGTCAGCAACATCCGGGAAAAGCTGCTGGCGCTGAGGGAGCAGCAAAAGGAGAATCGGCGCGTATGCGGAAATTGCTACAGCAAAAAGTATGACGGCTATGTTTTTGTGGATTCCATGGGCAATATCTTCAACCCCAGAAGCGTTACCGCCAATTTCAGCAAGCTGCTGGAGCAGAACGGTCTGCGGCACATTCGCTTTCACGACCTCAGACACAGCTGCGCCTCACTGCTTTTGGCGAACGATGTGCCTCTGAAGCAAATCCAGGAGTGGCTGGGTCACAGCGATATTGGCACGACGGCGAATATTTACAGCCATTTGGATTACAAGTCCAAGATCACCTCGGCAAATGTAATGGACAATATCCTGACTCTGCCAGACACAGGGCAGAACGGCTGGCATACCTGAGTTCTTGCCGAAAATCATGTACGCCGATGTGACCTTGAGAGAAAAGAAAAGCCCAGTCATATGGGCAAAAGCCTTGATATGACTGGGTTTTTGGCGGAGAGTTAGGGATTCGAACCCTAGGTTCCTTTTGGGAACACGACATTTCGAGTGTCGCACCTTCGACCTCTCGGACAACTCTCCGTATACCTCAAGTGTAATCCTTGCTCCGGAAGAATGCAAGAAAAACACGCAAGAACGATATGAAATTGTGAAATCCGAACCCGCGCAAAGCCCTGTACGGCGGACATTTTCAGCGGACGAAACGGCCGGAGCTTCCAAAAATTTCGAGTCAGCCCCGTTATGACCACTTCGATACCTCTGCACGCTTTGCATACGGGAATTAGTATACCGTAAAAGCTTAGAAATTGCAACGTTTTCCCGCAAAGAAATCTGAAAGAAGTTTCGTACACTCTTCTTCAAGAATACCGCCAACCGTCTTTACGCTGTGCAAAAACCAATGATCCGTCAGATCCGCGACCGAACCGCAGCAGCCCGCCCGCGAATCATATGCGCCGTAAACAAGCGTGGAAAGCCGAAGATTTACCGCCGCCCCCGCACACATGGCGCAGGGTTCGAGCGTCACGAACAGCGTACAATCGGAAAGACGCCCGCCGCGCAATTTTGCCGCAGTCTGCATGGCAAGCAGTTCCGCATGTGCGGTCAGATCCTGCCGCTGTACGCTGCGATTGTGCTCCCTTGCAATCACTACGCCGCCGCACATCACAACGGCGCCGACCGGCACTTCTCCCTCTCCCGCCGCAGTCTCCGCTTCGAGAAGCGCCAAACGCATCCCCTCCTCAAGCGCAGTCTGCATCATCGTTTGCCCATTCTCCATCACAGCGAACGCAATACCTCCTGCGTATCAAATCCTTCATAGCAGACGCGATACAGCGTCAAACCATGCGCCGGTGCCGTCGCCCCCGCGTCACTGCGTTTTGTGCTTTCAAGCGCAAGGCCGATCGCATCCGCGCCACGCTTTCCCGCACCGATCTCCAACATCGTACCCGTCAAAATGCGCACCATGTTATACAAAAAACCGTTGCCTGCAACGTCATAGTGCAGCAGCGCGCCCTCCTGCGTCCACTCCGACAGCGTAACGGTGCGCACGGTATTCTCCATCGTCACGCCTGCGGACATAAACGCACGAAAATCATGCGTACCGAGAACATCCGCCGCGGCGCTTTGCATTGCTGTGACGTCCGGCGTTCCGTGCAGGTGCAGCGCCGTATTCCTCGTGAACACGCGCGCATGCGGACCAAGCTGCACGGTATACCGATACTGCTTCTGCTTTGCCGAAAATCTCGAATGGAACGATCCGTCCGTTTCATCGGAATACAGGATACGAATATCATGCGGCAAGTGCGTATTCAGTGCGATTGCAAATTTATCCGCATTCATACGCGCCGCCGTATCAAAATGCGCGACCTGCGCGAGCGCATGCACGCCGCTGTCCGTCCGGCCGGAGCCATGCAGACTGACCGACTCGCCCGTCGTCTCAAAGATCGCCCGCTCGATCAGCGCCTGAACGGCGATCCCGTTGGGCTGCGTCTGCCAGCCGACATACTGCGTTCCGTCATATTCAATGATCAAGCGGATCCTGCGCATCAGCCGATCACCTTGGAAAGCACGACCGTTACCGCCATCAGCACGGCCATCAGCAGCAGTGCAACGCCGTCCGCGGGATGCAGATGCAGTTCCCGCATCCGCGTCCTGCCCTCGCCGCCATGATAACAGCGGGATTCCATCGCCATTGCAAGCTCATCCGCACGGCGGAACGCCGAGACGAACAGCGGTACCAGGATCGGAATCATACTCTTTGCGCGCGCGATCAAATTGCCGCTTGTAAAATCTGCACCGCGCGCCATCTGTGCCTTTTGGATGCGCTCGACCTCTTCCATAAGCGTCGGAATGAAGCGCAGCGCGATCGTCATCATCATGGCAAGCTCATGCGCGGGGAATTTGAACACGGAGAGCGGCTTCAGCAATCGCTCGATGCCGTCCGTCAATGCGATCGGTGAGGTCGTCAGTGTTAAAAGCGACGTGCCCGCAACAAGCAGCAGCAGGCGAAGGGTCATAAAGATCGCCTGACGCAGCGCTTCTTCGGTGATGCGGATCACCCACCAGGAGAACAGAACCGTCTCGCCCTGCGTAAAGAATACATTGATAAGGAACATGAACACGAGCAGCCAGCGGATCGGCCGGATCGACGACAGCAGATAGCTGATCGGCACGCGGGCAAGATACACCGTCACGATCACAAACAATGCGGGCAGCAGGAACACCGGCATACTCTTAACAAGGAATACCAGCACGATATACGCGATCATGAGCACGATCTTCGTGCGCGGATCCAGACGATGAATGCAGCTGTCTCCGGGCAGGAATTGTCCAAGCGTCATTTTCGTTCCCATCCGATCACCTCCCCGCGCGCTCCAACAGCGCATCCCGCAGCTCGTCCATACGCACGATGCCCGCGGGCAGGTCGATCCCACGCTCCCGCAGCATTCGCGCAAGCGACGTTGCCTGCGGTACGGAAAGCCCCATTGCTTCCAACTCCTCCGCGCGGGAGAATACTTCACCCGGCGTTCCGAGCATGACGAGCCTGCCGCGGTTCAAGACTGCGAGCCGCGTTGCATAGCGTGCAACGTCATCCATGGAATGCGACACCATGATGATCGTACAGCCCGTCTCCCTGCGCAGCGTGTCCAGCAGCGACAGGATCTGCCTCCTGCCGCGCGGATCGAGACCTGCCATCGGCTCGTCGAGCGCCAGATATTTCGGCCGCATCGCAAGAATCCCCGCCAACGCCGTTCTGCGCTTTTCGCCGCCGGACAAATCAAAAGGCGACTGCTCGGCGAATCGCTCCGGATCGAGCCCGACAAGTGCAAGCGTCTCAACGGCGCGCTGCCGTGCCTCCTCCGGGGAAAGGCCAAGATTCTTCGGGCCAAAGGCCACGTCCTCCGCTACGGTCTCTTCGAACAGTTGATACTCCGGGTACTGGAACACGAGTCCGACGCGCTTTAAGGCTTCTCTTCTCTGTTTTTTATCGCGCGTATCAAAGCCGTCTACCAGTACGCTTCCGCCGGTGGGCAGCAAAAGGCCGTTCAAATGCTGCATAAACGTGCTCTTTCCGGAGCCCGTATGCCCGATCACGCCGAGAAATTCGCCCTCTTCGATCGTGAGCGTCAATCCGTCCAGCGCCGTGAACCGCAGCGCGCTTTCCGCCATGTAGGCGTGGGTCAGTTGTTCGATAACGATTGCCATATTGCATCCGCCGTTTCTGTCATGGTCATGGGGTCTCCGAGGAGTGGCATTCCACCCTCGATCAGCGCATCACGCAGCCAAACGGTCTCCGGAACATCCAATCCGAGCGTCCGCAGCTCCGCGCTTCGCCGGAATACCTCGCGCGGCGTACCGGAGAACTGGAGCTTTCCACCGCCCATCACGACCACGCGGTCACAGAAAAGCGTTTCCTCCATGAACTGCGTGATCATCACGACCGTGAGCCCCGTTTCCCTGTGGAGCCGCTTCACGATCTCCAGCACCTCGCGCCGCCCCTCCGGGTCGAGCATCGCGGTCGCTTCGTCCAGCACGAGCACCTCCGGCTGCATCGCAAGCATGCCGGCAATGGCGATGCGCTGTTTCTGGCCCCCCGAAAGCGCGTGGCTTGCCTTGTCCGCATAGGCTGTCATGCCGACACTCTCGAGCGCCGCATCCACTCGGCCGCGGATCTCTTTCGGCGGAACGCCGAGGTTTTCAGGTCCGAATCCCACGTCCTCTTCCACGATCGTCGTTACAAGCTGGTTGTCGGGGTTCTGAAACACCATTCCGACACGCTGCCGGATCGCAAGGAGCGCGTCCTCATTCTTCGTATCCATGCCGTCGATCGTCACATTTCCGCCTGTCGGCAGCAGCAGCCCGTTCAGATGTTTTGCAAGCGTGCTCTTGCCGGAGCCGTTATGCCCGACAATGGCGAGCATCTCTCCGGCCTCGATGGTCATGGTCACGCCGGAAAGCGCGTTCTGCGCCGCGCCCTCATAGCGATAGCTTACGTTGTTCAGCTCCAGCATGTTCTAAGCTCCGTTTCTTCGCTGTCATGTAACAACTCAGTATAGCATGTGCATCCGCGTCGAACAAGCGCAAGCACTACTTTTTCGCCGAATTCCGTTGAAACGCCGCCGCCGGGTCGGAAAAGCCCTTGTCGCATCCCGCCGCAAAATGCTATAATCTCCCCATGAAAACATTATTGAAAAACATTCGCACACTCGTCACCTGCGACGATCGGGATCGCGTCTTACACAACGTCGATCTGCTGCTCGACGGCCCCTCCATCTGCGCGATCGGCCATATTCAGGAACCTGCAGACAACGTGATCGACTGCCGGCACATGTTTGTGTATCCGGGTCTCGTCAACACGCACCATCATCTCTACCAGTACTTCACGAGAAATCTGCCCGAGGTGCAGGGACTGGAGCTGTTTGACTGGCTGACGGCGCTCTATGAGATCTGGAAAAATCTCAATGAGGAAACGATCCGCTGTTCGTCGCTGGCCGGCATGGGCGAGCTTATGAAATACGGCTGCACGACTTGCTTCGATCACCACTATGTGTTCCCGAAAGGCGCGGGCGATCTCATCGGCGCGCAGTTTGCGGCGGCAGAACAGCTCGGCATCCGTATGCACGCTTCACGCGGCAGCATGAGCCTTTCCAGGAAGGACGGCGGCCTGCCCCCGGACTCCGTCGTACAGGATGTGGACGCCATTCTCTCCGACAGTGCGCGGCTCATTGAGACCTACCACGACGCGTCCGCGTTCTCCATGCGGCAAATGGTGCTTGCGCCCTGCTCGCCATTCTCTGTCACTGCGGATCTTCTGCGCGAGAGCGCGGTGCTCGCCCGGCAGTACGGCGTTCGTCTCCACACGCACCTTTGCGAAACGAAGGACGAGGAACGTTTTACCCTCGAAACGACCGGGATGCGGCCCTACGCCTATATGGAATCTCTCGGCTGGACGGGCAGCGACGTGTTCTATGCGCACGGCATCCATTTCAACGACGAGGAGCTGCGAAGCCTTGCTTCCACGCAGACAGGCGTGGCGCACTGCCCCTGTTCCAACATGAAACTGTCGAGCGGCGTTGCGCGCATTCCCGAAATGCTCGCGCTCGGCGTCCCCGTTGGGCTTGCAGTAGACGGCAGCGCCTCCAACGACGCGTCCAACCTCATGGAAGAGATCCGCACGGCGTATCTGCTGCACCGTTTGACGGCCGGCGACAAAGCGCCGACGGGCTATGATCTGCTCAAAATGGCGACCCGCGGCAGCGCGCGGCTGCTCGGACGCAGCGACATCGGCGAGCTTTCTCCGGGCAAAGCCGCAGACTTCTTTGCGATCGACACACGCCGGATCGAAATGCTTTGCGCGGATCGTGATGCCGCAGATCTGTTCGGCACGGTCGGCTGGCACCTTCCGGCAGACCTCGTGTATGTGAACGGCAGAAAGACCGTTGAAAACGGCAGACTGCTCACCGTTGACGAGGACCGGCTCCTCCGTGACGGCAAAGCGGCCGTCGCTCGTCTGTTGGAGGCGTGATCACATGATGTCTCCAAAGTATCTTGTACGCGCAGGACTGATCGCCGCGCTGTATGCTCTGCTGACGGTCGCACTTGCTCCGATCTCGTCCGGCCTCATTCAATGCCGTGTTTCGGAAGCGCTCTCCGTTCTGCCGTATTTTACCCCCGCCGCAGTCCCAGGGCTGTTTGTCGGCTGTGCGCTTGCGAACCTGCTCACGGGTGCGCCGCTTTACGACGTTGTTTTCGGCTCGCTCGCAACGCTGCTTGCCGCGGCTGCGACCCTGCTTCTCAAACGCCGCGGAATGAAAAAATGGCTGATGCCCCTGCCCTCTGTGCTTGTCAATGCGGTCATTATCGGCACGCTGCTCGTCAAAGTCTACGGTGTGCCCGTTTCCCTGCCGCTCGCCATGCTGTACGTCGGGCTCGGGCAGGCGCTTGCATGCTACGGTCTCGGTCTGCCGCTTCTCTATGCGCTGGAACGTTTCGGCGGCGAACTTTTCTCACACGAATAATCGGCAAAGGAGTTTTCGCTTTATGAAGTATTTGCAGCATAGCCGGCGTATGCCGTTCCTGCTTTGGCTGCCGCTCCTGCTTGCCGTCTGTTTCGGCTGCGCACGTCCCATCGCTTCGACTGCCGCCGCATCCACGCCGGCGCCTGTGTCCGTGTCTTCGCCTTCTCCCTCGCCTTCTCCTTCTCCCACGCCCGAGCCGGAAATCACTGACGCCTGGTATACCGAACGCTGCGAGGAAATGCGGCGGTATATGGAGGCATACGGCGAGTACGATTCCTATGAGGCGCTCGAAGCGGTGCTCCGCAGCAGGGACATCGATCCGGCGCGTCCCATGATCGCACTGACCTTTGACGACGGCCCAGTGGCGGGCGTAACGGATGAGATCCTGGACATACTGGAAGAATACAATGTGCGCGCCACATTCTTTATCTGCGGCTGGCGGCTCAACAAAGAGGCAAACGCCGCGATCCTTCCGCGAATGCTGGCGCTCGGCTGTGAGATCGGGAACCACACCTACGGCCACACGACGCTGACCGGGATCTCTGAAAGAAACCGTCTGAAATATATCACAAAAACGAACGATCTCGTTCTGGAGCTGACCGGCTATACCATACGCTCACTCCGTCCGCCGGGCGGAAAAACCAATCCCCTGGTGAGCAGAAGCGCCGCCTCCCTCGATATGGCCGTCGTCCTGTGGAGCCAGAGCGGCAACGTCCACCTGACCAGGGCGCGCAGAATTGCGGATAATGTGCTGAAACAGGATGCGAACGGCCGCGAGCTGCGCGACGGGGACATCGTTCTGCTCCACGATACAAAGAAGCACATGGTCGAGGCCGTGCGGCTCATGATCCCCGAATTGCTCGATCAGGGCTATCAGCTCGTGACCGTGCAGGAGCTGCTCCATTTCTCCGAAATCGGCTATCTGCCCGGTGTGCAATACCGCCGGATCGATACTTATAAAACGCTGGATTAGGAAGTGACCGTTATGAACGACTATACCGAAACCAAACTCTCCTCCGAAGAGATCTTCAAGGGCCGCATTCTGCATGTATTTCGCGACAGGGTCCGTCTGACAAACGGCCGTGAAAGCACGCGCGAGTACATCCGTCATCCCGGCGCGGTCTGTCTCGTTCCGCTCACGGCGGAAGGCGAGATCCTCATGGTGCGGCAGTACCGCTACCCATTTGGGAGAATGCTGCTGGAAGTCCCGGCAGGCAAACTTGACCCCGGCGAATCGCCGCGGGACGCCGCGCTGCGCGAGCTTTCCGAGGAGACGGGTGCAGAGGCCGATGAACTGATCGATCTGGGCGACTATTACCCGTCCGTCGCCTACACAGACGAGGTGATCCACACCTATCTTGCGCGCGGTCTCCGCTTTGCGGCGCAGCACCCGGACGCAGACGAGTTCCTGGACGTGGAACGCATTCCCCTTTCAACGCTTGTCTCCGACGTGGTCGCCGGACGGATCCGCGACGGAAAAACGCAGGCCGCGATTCTGAAGGCAGAGCACTATCTGCGCGCGGAAGCAAAATAAAAACCGCGAAGCAATACGCTCGCGGCGGCGCAAAAGTTCTTGCAGCGCCTTTGTTCTGCAAACTTGCCAGCAGCAAACAACGGACGGTTCCTATCTGGGCCGCCCGTTATTTACTATCGTCGGATATGCGGAGGAACCTCTACTCCGTCAGTCCCCCGCTCCCCAGTTGCCGATTATACGATTCTCCAAGCAAAGCCGAACTGTTCCTGAACGGTCACGCTGCGGTCGGCGACGGTTTGGGCAGGCAGATCGTTATGCGCGTTCCTGCATCCGGCTCGCTGCGCAGTTCAAAATGGCCGCCGTGTCGATCCACGATCCATTTTGCGATGGCAAGTCCCAGTCCCGTCCCGCCTGTTCCGGCATTTCTCGCAGGGTCTGCGCGGAAAAACCGCTCAAACACATGCGTCATATCCTCCTCGGAAATTCCAATACCGCTGTCCTGTACCTCGATGCAAGGTGCGCCGTCCGTACTGAGCAGCACGCGGAGGCGAATACACTCGCCCGGTTTTGTATACTTCACCGCGTTATCCACAAGAATGCGCACCGCTTGCTTGAGCAGCGCGTCATCCGCGTCCGCCTCCGCCGCATCGACGCACTGAAACTGCCAGACATGCTCCGGATGGATCATTTCGGATTCTTCGTATACCTCGGATACCAGCGGTGCAAGCTGGATGCGCCGAAGCTTGAGCTGGGTTCTGCCGCTGTCGCCGCGCGCCAAAAACAGCAGCTGCTCCACGAGTTTTCCCATACGCTCCGCTTCTGTGCGGATCGCGGCGATCCCCTCGTCCAGCACTTTTTCATCCTGCTTGCCCCAGCGTGCCAGCAGATCCGCATAGCCCTTGATCACGGCGATCGGCGTACGCAGTTCATGGGATGCGTCCGACACGAACCTCGTCTGCTGACTGTAAGCCTGCTGCATCCGGTCCAGCATACCGTTGATGGCATTCTCCAATCCCGCAAGCGACGCATCCCCCGTGTGCAGCCGTGCGCCCGGCGAAACAGGGCTAAGCCTCCCGATAGCGCTTTCAAGCGACTGAATGTGCACCGCCTGTCCGTCGCCGTTTCGCGGCCGTGCGGTCTTTGCAGCCTTGTTTTCTCCCGCCGTCCCCGCCGCGCCGTAACCGCTCTCCGACAGTCGCTGCGCGGCCTCCGCAAGCGCATCGAGCGGTCGAAGCTGCCGTCGGATCCGGATACGGTTCAAAAGATCGCACAGGAAAAGCAGCAGCATCTCCCCTGCCGCCGCGCCGAGCAGCAGCGCCGCAAGCATCTGAAAATATGCCGTTGCATCTGCGGCCGCGGGCGCGCGCCCCGACGCTTCCATCACATAATACACACGCCTTCCGGCGTCGGTCCTCACCAAAGAAAAACGCCGCTCGACCGTTTGGGTAAGATTGACCAGCCGCGTTTCCCCGTCGAGATAGGTGCTGTCCCTCTGATAACACCAGCCGGCCACGGCCAAAAACAGGCCGAGCGCATCGACAAGCACCACGATCGCAAGCAGCTGCGAGAATGCGCTCCTGCGGATGCGGCGCGCGGTGGACGCAGTTTTTTTGCGGTTCGCATCGCGGCGTCTCTCTCTGCGCGGCCGTACAGTGCCGCTCCTTTGTGCGTTCATTCCGCTTCGCGCAGGACGTAGCCAACGCCCCGCACAGTACGGATCAGTGTCACGCCAAAGCGCGCGTCGAGTTTTGCACGCAGAAACCGTATATACACGTCTACGATATTCGTTTCGCCCATATAGTCGTACCCCCAGACCCGTTCGAGAAAGGTCTCTCTTGACAGAACAATATCCTTGTTTCGAAGCAGCAGCTCCAGCATGGCAAATTCTTTCTGCGTCAGCTCCACGAGCGTGTCTGCATAGCGAACCTCATGCCGCTGCGGATCGAGCGAAAGCCTGCCCGCGGTCAGAACGCCGCCGTTCGACGATTCATGCGCGCTTTCGCCCTGACGAAGCTGCGCCCGGATCCGCGCGAGCAGCTCTTCGATCGCAAATGGCTTTGTAATATAGTCGTTTGCACCCATATCAAGCCCTGCGACCTTATCCATGACAGCGTCGCGCGCCGTGAGCAGAATGACCGGCACGGACGAGCTTTTCCTGAGCCTTCGTATGACCTCAAGACCGTTTAATTCGGGCAGCATGATATCCAAAAGGCACAGATCAAACTTCCCGTTCTCCGCAAGCTCCAATCCCGTTCGTCCGTCCGCAGCCTTTTCCGTCTCATAGCCTTCATGCTGCAATTCCAGCTCTACGAACCGCGCGATCTTCTCTTCATCCTCGACGATCAAAATCCTGGCAGACATGCCGTTCTCCTTCCAAAACTGTCATCGGGCGCAGCCTGCGTCAAGCGACTGCGTCCGATCCTGCTTCGTTATCCGTTATGTTTTGCTGCCTCGCTCCGGAGCTCGGCCTTGAGCGTGTCCGCCGCGTCGCTCACCTTACCCATTGCGCCGTTGACAGCATCGGTCCCGAGATCGGGGCCGCGGAACAAGAAGCGGCACTTGCAGAACAGCGCGACGATCATGAGCGGAAGAACGACCCAGAATGCAAAGAGCAGAAGCACCACAAACAGCGTTACCGGAATGCGCAGAAGCTGCTCGCCGTCTCGTTCCATGCAGAGCTGATTGATGTTGCCTCGATGAAACAGACGCTTGATCCAAGCCCAGAATCTTGCCATCAGATCGCCGAAGGTCGATGCATCGGACGCATCCTTCCGCTCGGTTCCCGCTGCTTTCTCCCGTGCGCTCGCCGTACTGTAGCTGCCGCCGGCGTACTGGGTGCGGCCTTCCTTTTCCAGTGCGATCAACGCATCCAGCAGATTCCAATCCGTCTTTTCGAGCACATCGCGCGCTTCCTGATACGTTACACCCGTCTTCTCCACGAGCTTTTCAACCATTTCAAGATGTTCCATCCTTGTTTCCTCCCTCATTTCGATGGGAACAGTATAGCGATCAAAGATTGAACCGCCATGCATGGCACATGAAAACCGGATGAAAAACGGATTACAGTTTTGCGACCGTCAATCCGCCGCTCACGGTATTTACCTGTATAGCGAGGCTGCCGTCGCCGCAAACCATTTGCGAACGCGTACCCGTGGTCGGAACGCTGCTTTGAACGTCCCCGCTGACCGTCTCGAACCGCAGTGCGAACCCCGGCGCATCCGCCGGCAATTCGATCGCGACGTCCCCGGACACGCTGTGCACGGAAATCTGTCTGCAGATCCGGCAGTCGAAACATCTGACGCTGCCGGAGACGGTTTTGATTGCGGTCGAGCCGTCCACGCTGCAAGCCCTGAGCGCCGTCCACCCCGACGTCGCAGCGATCTCGAGGCATTCTGCGTCCACGCGTTCCAACGTGCAGTTGCCGCTGACGGTTTTGAGCCGCAGTTTATCCGTCCGCACGTCTTTGACCGTCCAGTCGGCAGAAACGCCGGTGAGCGTTATCGCGCCCGGGTGCATCGTCCGCGGCAGACGCAGCGTCAGGCGCTTTTCTGTCAGCAAACGCGCTTTATGGAAAAAACCGCCGGATTCACTGTATACGACCTTGAGCGTCCCGTTTCGGACCGTGCAACACATCTTCTCCGCTTTCGCAAGCGGCCTTTTCCCCTCTTCGGTGAGCATGATCCGGTCATCGTCCCAGAGTGCGACGTCTGCATTGCCGTTCACCCAATCGATCTCGATCCGTTCGATCCCGTCCGTTGAAAACCAAACGACGTCCTGCCTGCCGTCCGCTTCATGTTCTTCGGCAGCTTTGCCCGCAGGCGCCGCTTCATCCGTTCGGTAGCTGTTGCTCTTTCCCTTCAGTCTGCCCGCGCGTTCCTCTGCGATCAGCGCATCCAGAAGATTCCACCCGTTCTGCTCCAGCGCAGACCGCGCTTCCTCTTCTCCGAGCGTTGTCTTTTCCATAAGCCTTTCAATCATTTCCGCATGTTCCATTGGAATCCCTCCCTGCTTTCGATGGGCCGAGTTTAACATGCGCAGTTTGAAGACGCATGGAAACAGAATGAAAATTACATGAAAATGGTCTTCAGGAAATCTTGAAGCTTCCGCTCACGGACTCCATCTCGATCTCAAGGCTCCCGTCTCCGTAGACCATGGACTTACGCGAGGTTGTCACCGGAACGTCGCAGTGGACGCTGCCGCTGACCGTATCAAACTTCAATGTGAAGCCCGTGGCAGACGCAGCAAGCTGCATCGCCGCATTGCCGGATACGGTATCGATCTTCAGTTTTCTTGCCACATCGCACCGCAGGATCTCTGCAATGCCCGACACCGTATCGATCTGCAGTTTCTCCGCCGTTAATCCATCGGCGCAGATATTGCCGCTGACGCTCTCAAGCTTGATCTCGCGCGCCTGTACGCCGCGCGCCGTGAGCGATGCGGAAACAACGTCCGCTTCCAGCTCATCGACAATCAGCGAAGCGGGGATCTGCACCGTGAGCGTTTTTTCCGGAAGCTGTACTGTCTTGGACTCACAGCAGCGAATCTCCAGTTCGCCGTCTTTCACGAGATAGCGCATCGTCTGACGTTCGGAGAGCTGTTCCGCACTTGTTTCGGAAAACACGATCTCGCTGCCGTCATAGCATTCGATCTCGACCTCGCCCGCGATCCATTCGATCTCGATCTCGCGGATCCCATCGGCAGGCAGCGATGCGCCGCCCAGCGCAAAGCCGTCTTTGACGCCGCGGCCCGTATCCCGTCCGAGCCCTTCCGTTGGTTCAGAACCGACGTCTCCTCCGACATGCAGCCCGCCGTTCAGACCGTCCGTCAAGGTCTCCCAGCCGGACGCGATCGCTTCGCGCGCTTCCTCTGTCTCTAAAACCTCTTTTGTGATATGGATCGCTGCGCAGCCGGACAGCACAAGCATCGCTGCAAGCAGCAGGCAGATCAATGTCAATCGTTTCATTTTTCACATTCCTCCATTATGATCTCATCATAGCCGGTCGTTTCGTCGAAGGTCTTTCCAAAACGCCACCCGGGCAGCTCCAGCAGCACGATCTCTGCGGTCGTATTGACCGTGCAGCCCTCCAGAAGATGCCCGCCCAGAACGGACAGATCTTCCCTGGCAAGCGCGATATGCAAATGCGTTCGCTCCGCGCCGACCGTTCCCGTCAGGGATACGATCTCCAGACGCTCCGCAAGCGTATGACTCCGTTCGCCCGTCGCGTCCCGTATGCAGGCCAGGCTCAGGCAGCCGACGCCCGAGACGATCACCGACGCTTTGATCCCATGCTTCTTCGCATAGTCTTGTATGGAGCGTTTCAGATCGTCGCCCCGATGCAGCCGAAAGCAATGCGATATTCCCGGCAATGACGCGTCCTCCCCTCCGACATTCTTCCCGAACGCCGTTATGCGCGGCATTCAAAGACTACGACGCAGTATTATACCATGTTTTCTTGACTTTTGCTGCAATTCCGATAAAATGAATGCATGAAAAAGAGACTATATCAATGTATCGCGCTCCTTTTGCCGCTGCTGCTTGTCGGCTGCGGGAAAAAGGCTGCGCCCGAGGAGGACACTATGAACGCACAGAACCCCATTGCCACCATCACCATGGAAGATGGCGGCGTCATCAAACTTGAGCTCTATCCGGAGATCGTGCCGAATACCGTTAAAAACTTTATCCATCTCGCCAACTCCGGTTTTTATGACGGCGTGATCTTTCACCGTGTCATCGAAGGCTTCATGATCCAGGGCGGCGACCCGGACGGCCGCGGAACGGGCGGTCCCGGCTACCGCATCAAGGGCGAGTTTTCCAACAACAATCACAAAAACGACCTGTCGCACGAGCGCGGCGTAATCTCCATGGCGCGGCAGGGCAATCCGTACTTCCCGGCCTCCGCCTATAACACGGCTGGAAGCCAGTTCTTCATCATGCACGCGGACAGCGATTTCCTCGACGGCGACTATGCGGCCTTCGGCAAGGTGATCGATGGCATGGACGTTGTTGACCGCATCGCGACCACAGAGACCGACGGCAGCGATCGTCCGCTTGAAACGCAGACCATGCAGAGCGTCCGCGTGGATACCTTCGGCGTCGATTACGGCGAGCCGGATCGCATTGCCGAATAACGCCTGTGCGGAGCATCGCGGGCTATTCTCTCCCATTGCATCTGAATACCTGAAAGGAATCTGCTATATGAATCGTAAAACGCTTCTGAAGGTCGTCAGCGTTCTGTTCCTGATCTGGGCGGGCGTAAATCTGCTCAGCATTCTTGGCATCAACTCCTGCGCCGGACTGACGACCGGCGTGCTCTTCGGCTCCGTGTCCGCGGGTTTTGCGCTCGCCACCGTTTTCCAGATCAGCCGGGTCGTCTGCGTCGTATTCATGCTCATCGCGGGCATTGCGGGCGTACAGGCGAAAAACCGTTCGCTGTGCAACGTCTGCGGCATCATTATCCTGATCTCTGCGATCATCACGTTTCTCGGCAACGTTGGCGGAGACTGGTCGCTCGACTCCATCATTTCCGCGCTCATCAGCGTGGCGCTTCCGGTACTCTATTATATCGGCGTCAAAAAGGCGTTCTGACGCGCGCCCGCAGCCGCGCATACCGCTCTCAGCATGAAAACGGCCGCCCGTCAAGGGCGGCCGTTGCGTAGATGCAACCGGGGGTCGTTCAGCTTCTCCATCCGCCGCTGAACAGGTTCTTGAAGAACTCGCCCACCGACTCGAAAAAGGTTTTGACGTTCTCATACACGCGGTTCACCGTTTCGGCGACTTTGTTCGCCCCTTCCGCGGTCTTTGCAAGGCCGGTCAGCTTCGACTGAAGCTGCGCTTCATCCAAGCCCTCCAGCTTGCGGCACAGGCTGACCAGTTTCCCGATCTGTCCTTCCGTCAGGGAGACGTTGTAGGCCGCGGCGATCGCGCGGATCTCCGACTTGACCTGATCGTCGGTCATGCTCTGGGTCTGGTCAAGGATGCCCTTGAGCTCGCCGATGATCTCGGAGGCCTCGGCGCTGCCGATATACTCGGACAGTTCGCCGGTGAGAACGAGTTCCTCTGCTCCAACAAGCTTTGCAAGCTCGTTGAGCGAGACCCCCGTGATGTCCTCATAGGCCTTGTACACGCCCGTCAGCGCCCCGGTCCCCGAAACCGGATACGGAGCGCTCACCACCACGCGCGCATCGGTGATGCCTGCCGTGGTCAGCGCATTGCGGTACATGTCAGCCGTGCAGTAGTTGATGTTGTGCAGTTCGATCGTCAATCCCTCGCCCGGGCGAAGCGTTGTGATGAAGATGCAGGACAGCGCCACACTACCGATCTTTCTCTCCGGAACAAGCCCCTCGAGATAGGCGCGTTCCTCTTTGTTCGTCACCTTGAGCTCCTTTACGGACCCCATTTCGATGCCGAAATCATGATAGACCGCCGCACGCTGCGCATCCGTCAGATCCGCGCCCATCGTCACGCGCTGGTCGCCGATAAACTCGGCTTCCGGCGTCGCGCTTGCCGTGGGCACAGGGCTCGGCGATGCGGACGGCTCCGCTGTGGCCGTAGGCGCCGGGGTATCGGTTGCCGCGGGTTCCTCCGTGGGCTCCGTCATCGGCTGCTGCGATTCCTCGGGCGCGGGCGTTTCCACGTTCGCAGGCGGTTCCTCGGTCGTTTCCCCTTCCGCAGATGCGGCGGGTACGGCGACGCTCAGGCAAAATGTGAGCGCAAGGAGCGCCGCCAACCATTTCTTCATCATTGAAATTCCCTCCTTTGGTGTTGCATCGGGAAATAGTTTGTCACGATTCGAGTTGAAGTATAACACAGATTTTTTGAACGAAACCATCAAGCGATGTAAACTTTATGTGAATCGGCATAAAAATCCATTGAAAAAAACAAAAAAACGCTTGCACTTTAGTGCGATAAAGTGGTAAACTAATATCACGCTAAAGAAACGAGGTTCTCTATGATGAAAAAACTGATCGCTCTGTTGACCGCATTCCTCGCGGTGCTCTCCCTCTTCGCTTGCACGGCAAAGCCCGCGGATACGGACGCCGCGGACAGCGACTGGACATATATTTCCGGAAAGGGCACGCTGATCGTCGGCATTACGGAATATGCGCCCATGAATTATTATGACGCGAACGGCGAGCTCATCGGCTTTGATACGGAACTGACCCGCGCCGTCTGCGGCAAGCTCGGCATCTCCCCGGAATTTCAGGTGATCGAATGGGACTCTAAGGAGATCGAGCTTGCAGGAAAGACCATTGACTGCGTCTGGAACGGGTTGACCGTGACCGAGGAACGCCGCGCGAACATGGACTTTACCGACGACTACCTTTTGAACCGGCAGGCCGTGGTCGTTCGCGCTGATACTGCGGCTGCTTATCCGGATACGGCCGCATTCGCAGGCTGCACAGTCGTTGCCGAGGCCGGCAGCGCCGGTGCGGATGCAGTGCTTGCAGCAATGCCCGACGCAAACTTCGTTGAAGTCGCCGCGCAGTCGGACGCGCTGCTCGAGGTCAAGGCAGGAACCGCGGACGCTGCGGTCGTGGATGTTACGATGGCGCTCGCCATGGTAGGAGAGGGATCGGACTATGCCGACCTCAAACTGCTCGACATTGAAATGCCCGGCGAACGGTACGCCGTCGGGTTCCGTCTCGGCAGCGACGTCACGGACAAGGTCAGCGGTGCCATCGCAGCGCTCTATGCAGACGGCACGGTCGCGGCACTTGCAGAAAAATACGGTGTAACCGATCTGCTGATCGTCGGTTAAGCTTCACCGTCTCCGTTCTTTCCGTCTGGCGGAGCGCTCCCTCCGCCGGACGCTGCGTTTTTGAGGTACGCCTGTATGACATTTCTTTCCGTTACGCAGCAGCTGCTCACCGGCTTTGGCAACACCTGCCTGATCTTTGCACTGACGCTCGTGTTCTCGCTGCCGCTCGGACTGCTCGTCGCCTTCTGTTCCATGAGCCGCTTTCAGCCGTTGCGGTATCTTTCTCGCACGCTCGTCTGGATCATCCGCGGCACGCCGCTCATGCTCCAGATCATCGTCGTGTTCTATGGCCCCGGCCTGCTTGCGGGTGCAGATTCCTTTCCCCGCATGACCGCCGTTCTCGTTGCGTTCATCATCAACTACGCCTGCTATTTCTCCGAGATCTTCCGCGGCGGCATTGAGAGCATCCCGAAGGGACAGTACGAGGCCGCCCAGGTGCTCGGCATGACGAAATCGCAGTGTTTTTTCAAGGTAATCCTCTTGCAGGTCGTCAAACGCATCGTTCCGCCGCTCAGCAACGAGATCATCACGCTCGTCAAGGATACCTCGCTCGCCCGCATCATCGCGGTACGCGAGATCATCATGGAAGCACAGGTGTTTATCAAAAAGGGATTCATCTGGCCGCTGTTCTACTCCGGAGCGTTCTATCTCATTTTTTGCGGTCTTTTGACCATTCTGTTCCACCGGATCGAAAAAGGGCTCGACTATTTCAGGG